>Ga0265299_10001686_pt1 | contig 24389 bp, 48 predicted proteins | sample AusTroGonzalo_MG_4_FD_193485 | JGI IMG/M metagenome (GOLD analysis project Ga0265299, IMG submission 193485) | Bovine rumen microbial communities from tropical cattle in Woodstock, Queensland, Australia - Gonzalo_02 | ecosystem: Host-associated > Mammals > Digestive system > Stomach > Rumen ... | reverse complement strand
TTTCCAAGAATTGCATCTGTACCAACTAAAGTATAATTGCAATATCTATCAAGTCTAATCTCATCTGGGCCATCAATATATGCAGAAAATGCTATATTTTGAGCATTAATTAGAACTTCATATTCTTTAGTAACTGCGACACGATCTTTTAATCGCATTGTAAAAGTTAACTTACCTGGTGCTATTGCGCGCCAGTGACCTGTTTCTGAATCCTATTCTACCAATGTATCATCAGTAGGAATTAATTCAATTTCCCATTCATTAAGAGTGCCCTCTTCAAACTGCGGTACTATATAATCTCCTACTGTATATAATGGCTGCAAAACAGGAAATTTATAACGATCAGTATCTGCAACATCTAATTGACGATCATCGTATAGATAATTAACTTTACTTTCAGTTAGAGACATATAAATGACTCCTTCAACGCTTGTCCAGTCACATTCAATTACTGTCCAACTTTCATCTTCAATAATAAAGTTAATACCACGCATCAACTAATCTTTATCCTTACCTTCAAGTTCAGGCCGCGGCATTATAATTTCTGCATACTTATTAGGTTGTGGAGAAACTAAACTATGCCACATACGGAAGTTTCCTTTAACTTGATTATCAACGGAACTAACCGCATATGCCCAAGACTTGTGTAAATAGCCATTAGCATCAATCCATCTAAGATTATAATTACATTTAATAATCATAAATGTTTGATATGTTTCATGCACCTTATGCACTTTCTATAATAAAAGCCATTTTTCAATGGCTCCATTATCTTGTCTCCATGTAAGTATGTCGCCTACCTAAATCGGTATATCATTCGCGACAAATAAATACATGATTTTCTTTTCTTCCTTATCCTTACTCGTTTCAATTATGCCGCTGAAATATAATCCACGCTCAACGGATAAGTCTGTAACTGTAAAAGGGGATTGCGCCATCCACTTCTCGAATGCGACAATCCCACTATTTTTTATACGTTCAGCTACTGTTTCTCCAAAATGGTTAACACGGGCAAAATATACATCAAGATAATTCACTTGGTATATCCAATCCAGTTACAAGATTAATACATTCAAAAATATTCTTTCTGAAGTATTCGTAGGAAAGATAGCGTAAAAGCGCTAATTTTCCTAATAGTGGCCACCAATTAATAGAATTGGCGCCAAGTCCCATTAATTCAATAATAATTGAATCTAAGAACTTTTCCCATTCACCATCTTTCTCTCGTTCGCAAAGCAAACCATATAATCGCCCTTTTAGCTTACTTTTATAACCGTCAAAGGTTACTTCAGTAAGATTGTCTTTTCCCTGCCAACTTTCTGAATATTTCTGCAGGGGTCTTTCCACGCGATCTGTCATATATATCCTATTGTTCTTCAACCTCTCGGCGCACATTCGCTTCAAGGTCGTTTAATTTATCTAGGTGATTTGCTGCGGAGAAATCCTTTGAAGTATATAGCTGACCTATGTGTTCCCAACTTGCAACACAACGTTTAATCCATTCATGCTTCATATATAGAGCCAAAAGCTGAATCTCATCATTCGTTATGTCATCGGTGAACTAATATATTTTAAGTTGAGGAGCTTCATCTGGAGTATCAGCGGCAGAAACTTCCTCAAATTCTAAACTCACACGAGGATACTTAAACCGAGCAATGGCCATTTTGAGAAGTTCTTGCCAATCTCGTTCTACGATAGCTAACTCTTCTTCTAATGTCCATTCGTCCGCGGTTATACGTGCAAGAAACGCATCATAAACCTTTAAGAAGGGTGTTGCCATTTGTCATCACTTCTCTTCTGCGTCGTGTTTCGCGGCAATAGCTTGAATAACGTCAACGTCGCAGTATTTCTTAATTAGGGCCACAATACCCGCATTAGTAATTTTATTTTCAACTGCTAGAGTTACAGCGCTTTCCTTTTCAGCTGTAGTAGCATTAGGAATAAACCTTGCGAAAGCAGTAACATCACCGCTCTTTAGCATTTTATCAATTGCGCTTGCTTCATAAATGGTACCGACTAAAGCAACCTGCTTTTCTTCAGCAACGCCTTCTAGCTTCAAATAGTGACCATTTAATAGTGCCATAAATCCGCTATCATAAGTAAGTTCTTCATATTCTTCATCAGAAAGCGGAATTGTACGACCGGGATCTAGCATACGATTTAATCTAACAGTTGGGGCATATAATACTACCCTAGATGTACTTACATTTTTAATTTTTACTGACATAGTAATTTCCTCCTTTTATCTCCAAAAAAGTAGGGGAGAGGAGATCAATCCTCTCCCCTTATATTAATTAAGAATTGGTAGAACCATCATCTAGTTCTGGAACTAAGCTCTGGTTGTAATCTTCCCAGCCGCTGCCTTCATCTAGTTTACTATTGTAATAGATACCCCAGAAGTTAGGAGTGGTGAATAGACCTACGCCAACCTTTACATAGCCCTGTAAAGTGAACTGATTGTCACCTTCGTGGTCATCCCACTCACGGAAGTAAGGAGAACCTTCGAAAGCCATCTTAATAATTCTTTCCTTGCCAGCTGGTAATACATAGGCGAAGGATGGGTTGAACATTAACTTAGTGTTGTATTCATCAGTGAAAGACTGTGGCATTACAACAACTGGTACGCCCTGGAACTTGCCGATATAGCCGCGTTCACGTACTTCTACCATATCCTGGTCAGAGATCTTGGTAGTACTATTGTAAACAATAGCATTTACCATTTCAGCTGCAAACTCAGGAGTGCAGTAGATGATTGGGGAACCATAAGGAGCAACAGTGTTGCAGAGCTGTTTCATAGCAGCAGGATTGAAAGCATTAGCAGCAACCTTGTTGCGAGCTGGACGGCCAGCAGCGTTCCAAGAAGCTAGTAAGCAACCCTGTACCATTTCAAATAGACGATCTACGATACCTTCCTGGATTACTTCGTAGATGTCAGTCATGGATTCTAGACCATCGAGATAACGTTCGAAGTCTACATATCCAGCGCCACCAATAGCCTGGATGTATAAGTCGAAACGATCACGATCGAGACGGAAGGTCTCATAGTTACCAGATTCGGTAGCACGAGTAACGAACTGCTTGCCACGAACCTTGCCGCGAACTACGCGGAATTCTGGACGTTGACCCTGAGCATAATGCTTTACTTCAACGAACATATCAAGAGCACTCTTGATATTCTGTGGTAGAACTTCCTGTAGATTTTCTTCTAGGAGTTCAAAAACATCTTCCTTATTGCGATTGAAGACGTGACGATTGAAATGTACGCCATCCTTGGTCATTAGCTTTGCTAATTCATCGCGGAGTGCGGTTTCATAATCGTAATTTTCTGCCGCAAATTCGGCAGGAACGGCACGACCAAATACGCCGTTCATTAATTTACGTAGCTTATCCATAAGTCGCACCTCCATTATACACGCATAATCTGATACTTAACGCCTTTGCCGCCGTTAGGTATGGTGTAGTATTTAACGATCTTGCCATAGATGCCAGATTCTGGAATATCACTAACAATAGCAGGAACAGCGTTCATTGCCTTAGTGTCAGTAGCGTCAATAGCAACATAAAGTGGGGTAGTATCAATTGCTTCTAGAGCGGCCCATAGAGCAGCATCACTAGCAAAAGAATGCTTTAAGCAGTTAGTGGTTACAGTGTCACCAATTCCGAGTAAGCCAACGCGAGGATAATCGCCCTGGAACTTGCGGCCAAAACGCTGTAAACCATAGTGTTCACGATCATATTCTTTTTCAGTGGTATATACAATACCAATTGGGGCGTCATTAGTGCCAGTTGGGGCCTGGATTACGCCAGCGGCCTTATCAGCAACAACCCACATACCATTCTCGCATGGAGCAGATGCGAAATCGTCTCCGAGAGGGGTCTGAGAAACTACCATACCAGTCTTTGGGAATGCTACTTGGTTTAGTTCTAGGCTGGCGTATAGCTTTTCATCGGGATTACGATACTGAGCAACTAGATCGCCTTCTTTGTTGGTAATAGGAAATCTATTATTTGCCATAAGTTATTCCTCCTTAATTCTTGCGGTATTTCTACATAAATACTGCGAATTCGTCAACAACGGGTTCTGGTAGTGGAACTACTTTGTTGTCAGCACTGCCAGCCATGTGTTTCTTAGCATAACAAACTGCTAGTTTGCTTTCCAATTCTTCTACACTGAAATTATTCATTTCTTCACGAATTGGGCTAATTTCTTCCTCAGTTAAGTCAGCTGCGTACTGCTCAATCAAGGAATTTTTGTTTTCTACTTCTAAACGAGTGCGCTCTGCTTCATAAGTAGCAATCTCATTACGTAGACTAGTTTCAGTCTCAGACGCGGATGTTATCTGGGCCTCAAGTTCTGCGATACGAGTTTGAGCATTCTCATAATTAGTAGTCATTTCAGTTAATTGATTCTGAAGTTCAGCAATCTGTGCTTCAAAATCTGGGGCAGGTTCTGGGTCTGCTGGTGGGTTCACTAGTTCAGGATCAGCAGGAGCTGGTTCAGGAGCAGGCTCGGGATCTGCGGGTGAGTCAACAGGAGCGGGATCTACTTGAGCAGGATCTGCAGGCGGATCTACCGGAGCAGGATCTGCTGGAGCAGGATCTGGCGCTGGAGTTGGATCATTTACTTCGGGATTCTGTAGAATGTTATCATCCATCTTTTGTTCCCCTCCTTGCGGTTGATTTTCTGCCTCTTCCACCTTAGCTTTTAAATCAGCCAATAGAGAAGAGAACTTTTCATATTGAGATTTATATGTATCGTCATTCTTACTAAAGAATGAGGACACGGAGAAACATGGTTCGTGATCTCCAATGATACACAATCCCATGATTTCAGCTTTAGTATAGACAAAATATTCAGTATCACCGATATTTGCCCAATCACCTTCAATTGAGTTAATATCAAGTTCCATTGATTGATTTTGTCCTACTACAAAATTTGCTTCGTTGAAATATTTTGTGAATAGAACTACTGAGAATACAGCATATTCACGCTCGACTCCATCAGTATCGGTAAATGGCTGCCATCCATCAAAATATTCAACATAGCCATAAGCGCTCGCTAATGTTGGGCCAGTATGTCCCGCCCAACTCTTTGATTCCGGATCAAAGAATCCAACAACTGGAGTATCTCCTTTAATTGCACTCTGAATTAACATTTCTGCAATATCATCTTTGATATAGGAACCATTACGATTACCATACTTTGTGAAAACGCCTACTTTTAATCTATTAAGACCAGAAGTACCATTGATAGGTTCAGCAGGCGACATGATAACTACATTATCAAAATAAATTGGTATATTCCTTTTCATGAGAACGCCTCCTTAACTTGCGCTATCAATATTTGCTTGAGTTTTTTGCGATTTATCTTCATCAGCAAGTGTAGGTCTTCCGCCCTTATTAGTTATGTCTTTAGCCTATGTTGAACTACTACTATTTTTTTTCTTTGAATTATTTTTTTCTGAAGAATTTTCATCACCAGTTTGAGTGTAAGATGACATTAATGGAACCATCTTTTCATCTAGTTGTAAAAATTCATTTTCAAAATCAATAGCACTTACTAGACTACGCTATTTCATACCTAACGCCGCGCCAACACGCATACGAGGATAACCAAATTGCGCTGCCTATAAGTAATATTGTAAATAATCTTTAATATTAAATTTTGTAGTAGGAAGAATTTCAAAATCAAAAGAGAGTCCAGTACGACTGAATCTACTATTGATTAAGAACTTAATCCAATTGTCATAAGCATTTAAATAATTCTACATAATGCTTTCCAATCTCTTAATTACATATGCTAAAGAAGAACTATTGTCTGCATTAAAGAATAATTTACTGCTACCGAGTGCATCCCAAGCATTATCACTATATTTTTCAATACGGTTATTAGCTTGAGTTGCCGCAGAAGATTCTTGTAAATTTTCTAATGTAGTCTCACCGAATGTTGTTAATACATCAACTGTATCTAATTCTCTTAACATATCGGCGGTACCTTTATGTATTTCAGCAACTTCATCTAATTCAAATACTAAGTGTCCATCACTGTCGATTGGCATACGTTGAATTAGTAATTTATAAAGTTCATTTTCATCGCGTTTTTCTTCACGTCCAACAGCATCCTTTAATTTATTTAATTCTGGAATTGCGGTAATAAGTAATGGAGTGCTATCTTCTGCAAAACAGAAAACTACGCCGCCGGCACTGGCTGGAACTTTTACCCAAGTATCCGTTAAACTCTTTTTTCTATATGCTTTCCAAGCCTACTAAATAATTATTGGAAAATTCAAAAGAGCTGCTTCACGAGTTACATCATCATCATACTTTACTAAGAAGTATGTAATATCAAATTCAAGTACCGGTAAATCATTAAAATCTTTATAACGTGTGCGACAAAATTCAAGTGGTAAGTCCTATATAACTACCTTATTGCCATGTTCTTGTAAAATCCCAAAATATACGCCAGATTTTAACCATTCGCATGTTATTCGCGCCAAAGTACTTTTTACATTTAAAGCCTCAACAAAACTACAAGCAGAATAAAATGCTTTAGTCATTTGGGCTTTAGAACCCTTACCTACTTCATAAATTGGAGTTACTAATGTATCATATAAGAAAAGATTTGCAAGAAAATTAATATTATTACGATAACGTCCATTAGTTCTATAATAATATCGGGACAGCTCACGAATGGCAGAGATTTCACCAGAACGAATGATTTCTTCAATTTCTTCTATTGTAAAATCTCTTCCTCTTACGCCATTCGATCTGTGGCCGCCCCAACGAGAGATGCGTTCACGAGAGTCGATTGGTACATAGTCTATACGAAACTATGGTTTTGCGAACATTGTAGCAAAATCTTTACTCATAAAATTCACCTCCTACTTTTAGGAGAGAAGAAGGCATACTAGTCCATATGTTTTTTTCTTTTCTTAAAAATTTCTTTATCTTCATAATACTTTATACGATACATTGCATATTCTAGCGCAGAAAATCTATCCTTCTCAATAGATTTAGAAATGCGCTCGACTTTATATTTATTTTCAATACCAGTTGGTTTTAGCCGCAGGTTATTTAATTCATCCATAAGTCGAGAAGTCATCTCATATGGTAGTAAGAATTTTCTTCTATCATAAGCAGTCATTTTCTGGCCCTTTTTAGTTTTCATTAACTTATCCTTAACTATGCGTTCGTGGGCTAAAAATGAAGTTGAACCATTATTAATGGAACTTAAAAATGCAGAGTGTATTTCATCTTCATTTGAAGCACCAGCTTTAATATCGTAAATAATAGCATTAAATTTAGGTTTAGGTTCTTCTTCCTCTGCATGTAATTCCGGCGGCAAATGATGTTCATTATTGAAAGTAAAATATGCTGGAAATTGTTCTCCTGTTTTAGCATCAAATGATGGAAGTACCATAGCATCCATTAAACCAATACCAGGGCCGTTACCGTCGATAATTATCTCTCTTGGTTCATACAGCTGAATTAATTTTTTGAGCCGTGGTGCCTACTCCGTAATATAGTTAGCACCATTTATAACCTCTGTATAAACGACATTTTTCCTAAAACGCTATGCCCCGGGTAGCACCTTAATTACCATTATAGCAGTATTCGCGCTATAGCGGCCAACGTCACATCCGATCATATAATATGCATCGGGATTATTAACTGTTACTGATGCTTTTCTTTCACATTTTAATAAGCTACGATGTTTACTAAGTCTACGACTATCAAGCCATGCATCATCACTATTACCAGTCCATATTGATAAGTTTTCACGAGCGAATGATTCTTCACTTACTGTGTTTGAATAACGCTGGTCTAACATAGTAGATTTATCAATTAAGCCATAATGCAGTGGAATCTCATAAGATAAGCCCCAGCAAAAGTATTCTTTCGGCCGCAATACAGCATTTACAGCAATCTCAATTAAACGCTGATACATATATACAGTTCTGTCAGAAGCTGTAGTAATAAAGGTCTGTGGAGAAGAAGGCTCATCTACATTCAATGTTCCATCGACTTCACGACGTTTAACATTTAGCTGCGGCCATAGAACTTCAGTATATGCTTCTTCACTAATTAGCGCGCACTCCTCTAATATACCTGCGGTAGCGCGCAATCCACGGGAAGTATCCTTAGATACTACCGTAATTTGGCTTCCATTCTTAAAATACAATTCATAGTAGTTTGTACTAGATTTTACACCCGTCTTGCCGTCATCTGCTCTAGTAGCTAATTCCTTTTCAAGTAAAGGCCAATGACGGAAGAATTGTGCGAACTTATCTTTCGCAATATTAATAACCGTACCTTTTACTTCCGAAGCAATCATGATAGAGGAATTTGGTAATAGGACTGCACGCACCAAAGAACATAAGTACGCCGTGAATGACTTTGATGTAGCACGCGTTGCAGTCCAGAAGTGATATCTATAACGCATGGACGCGCGCAACGCGATACGCTGAAACGGCATTAGATGGAAATTTTTTGCGTCATCTGTACTTTGTATAGTATCCAAAAACAAATCGGGATACATAATCCATAGATTCAAATATTTTGTAAACAATTCCTAATTATCATCTAAAAATTCTTTTGTAAGAGTAATACCTTTTTCAACCGCAATGCCATCACGTTCAACAACATTAGTTAATTCACTCATCTAAATCAACTCCTTCGTTTAATTCAACCGCAAGTTGATCGTCACCTTCATATTCAATATCGGCAGTTTCATCTAAATCTACTTTCTCATTTTCAATCTCTTCGAGACGCTCAGTCATATTATAGCGTTCTTTCTTATCTTCCACCTGTTCTGCGAAATTCCCTTCATTCAACACTAGCCTCTTCAAGTAGTTCTAGATGTTCTCCATCATAAAGTCAATGGAATCTTGAGGTTCAGTATGCCAGTTCGGATGCCATCCTTTCTTACCATAATAAACCATTAGTTCTCCAACGGATTCAAAGTCGGCCGCAGATTTTGCATTTGTAGCGGTAAAATTATAGGTCTTAACAATATTATCAATAGAGTCCATAATCTTCTTAACATCGCCGCCATTATGCATCGTCTTTTTTGCCAATAGCTACAATTCGCAAAGGTCGCGAGCCTTTTCCTGTAAAATAGGCGTAGATACATTCTGCGTAGCCACAATCTTATTATAAAAATTATCAAGCCATAAAAGTTCTTCTGGCTTGTATACACCAGACCATACCTTTCTCAATTTCTTTAACTTAGCTTCTCCAAGCGCCTAAATCTCATCATCAATAGTTCCTTCTAAGCGGGCTTGCCGCCATCTCTCATTCTCATCCTGCCACTACAAATTAGAATAATGGTCATCATACAATAAATTAAAGTATGCAGTAAGTGTATGGTCCTAATGCTGTTCATAAAGTTGCGTCCATTTATTCAAATCAAATGGAAGATCAAGCCACCTCATCAATCTATCAACTTCTCCCAAATTATCCTACTTTATAAGTGTTTCAAGACAGGGCGTACAAATATAGCATTTTCCGCTGGGAAAGAATTTTGATGGAGTATCCTAAAATGCTTCTATTGGCTGATCGCGCTTACACTTTAAGCAGCGTCGGGTCTTTTTTTCTGAGTTCTCCGGCACCGTTAATCACTCCTCTTTTTACACGACTTTCTCTATCGCACTGTTTACACGTATTTGATAAATGATCTTTATGTGCATTATTTCTACTAAAGAATAGTGGATCAGCTGGAAGTAAGCGGCCGCAATGGATACACTTTTTGCGCTGTTCCATAGGAGTCTCATTCTCAATACGAAGCATTTTTGCCATTTTTGCAATCCGATTTGGAACTTCCGTATTCACTATTGACACAAGATAATTGGGCGAATATTCAATAGCATATTTCGCGCGCATTTCATCAAGAATATCTTCGTATGCCATCCCCTATTTCCTCAATCCAATAAGGAATTTCCGCAACTCACTAAACTCGCATAATTCTACGTAGCGGTCAAAGTCCCATAGAAGAGTGCGCCCATATGTATTCAACTTATCGCGCAACGCCTCATATAGCGTACAATAATGATTGAGTAGTGCGCGAATATGTCTAGGGTTCTCCCAATCAAAGGTATGCTCACAAACTACCCATTTAACCTCTAACTAGTCCCCCTCCCCTCTCGTCTCATAGTCTTCGAGGTTGCGGGAAATGCGTGAGGTATAGGAGTGGTCTACGCGATTGCGCCATTCATTATATGGAATCCAATAGAAGGCATCACCAGACCAATCGTAGAATTGCGGCTTTGGATGATCTAAGTTTTGGAAATGCAGAGTAGGTTTCGCGCTATCCTTCAAATAATACTAATGTTTCCTAATATCAATTAGGTTGTGTTTCAGCTGATAAATGCGATAGGGGTCGGATACGATTGTGTCACCTTCTTGCGGCGGCACCTTGCCCTGCGCAACATCAAGCATCCTCTACCATCTATCAATAATCTCCCATTGTTCTATCATGCCCGGGACGTCTGCATCGCCAATATCCACCAATTCACCAGTCTTTTTATCGTACTTTGGTCTATTGATGCAGGGTTTCGGCACAGTATAGGAATCGCGCTTATATGCTGATCGAAGCTGCTACTCATCGAAGCCCGGAGCCTCCATAATCTCATCCAACGACTGAACCTTATCATCTTTCGTCTTATAACTCTTATATCTCTTATCCTTATCAATTGTTTCATTTCTCTAAATCGAATTTTGCCCGTTTTCGTCCTTACCGTAAAGAATGTAGGAGGCCATCTATTCCAATTCGGTAGGGGTAGGGTCAGTATTTAGGGTGTCTAAAATTTCTTCAACTGCGTGGAGCCTATCAGAATCACGCACTATTGAAAAATCGAGTGAGTATTTCTTTTTCAAACTACCACCTCCATGCTTATATTATAACATTTTGGGTTTCAAGTTGTCAAATGTTTGATTTTTTGAAAAAATTGGTGGAATGTGGGGAGCGCCCGTAACAATTCTGTAACAAATAGCCTGGAAATCCCAAAAGCTACCCCGGGGACCTGGGACCTGCATTTGCTGCAGAATTTGCCGCGGAATCGTTGCCCAATTTCACTCCAACTTTGGCGCGAGTTAGTCATGACTAACTCGTCCGCACTTCACAACCAGTTTGTTCCAAACTGTAGCGCGCACTTTAGCGCGCTAAAGTTGTGAAGTACGGCCGAGTTAGTCCCGGCAAGTGAAAAAGTTTACAGAAGCGATGCAACCGCAAATTTTGAAGGTCAGGCAAAGTCAAAAGGAAGTACTTCAGCCGAAGTACTTCCGCAGGGTCTTTTCGTTCGTGAGTTCGGCGCCGTTCAGTTTGATTTGAACCTTGCGTCCGTTGATCGTCGCGTCCCCGTCCATCCAAAAGGGAACCGAGTCTTTCACCCACTGTTCTGCCGTGTAGCGTTCGGTAATGATCTTCTCGAACGCTTCGCCCTTGTTGTATCCGTCAAGGTTCAGCAGGTCAGCGGAGCCGAGGCACTCGGCGCGAGGGAGGAAGTTGGCGAGCACCGCGGAAGTGGCCTTGATGCGGATCTTTGCAAATCCACCGCGTTTAGAGGAAGCGCGATCCATCTTGAAGGTGACGGCCAGTTCTTCGAAGGTCAGGCCCGCAACGAGGTAGAGGAGGCCAGCGACCACGAAGCCGAACCAGTATTCGTCAGCGGCGGAATTCTTGTGGTAGGTTTCGGTCATCCAGTTACTCATTGTGTCAATCCCCTTTCCTTATCTTCAAGAAGATTATAGCACATACCGGCACGGATTGCAACCCCTTTTTTCACATTTTTTTGAAAAAACTTTTGTACGTACAACTTTGGCCGCCGGCATGGCCGCCGGCCAGACAAGTTGTACGCACAACTTAAAAATGCGCAGGTCCGCCGTGGGTCCCGGCGTCCTCCGCGGTTCCTCTTCCGATCTGAGTACATTATAGCAGATTACGGGTTGACCGTCAATAGGTTTTATAAAAAAAATTTTTGACCGGCGATTTCTCGCCGGTCGTGGTTCTCAGCCGAACAGCCTTTGAAGTTCGGCATCGTAGGAAATTTCCCTCTCCCTCTGTTCGATGTGCCAGTCTTCAAGGGGGATCTCTTCGGTCTTGACCCGGCGATCAACCCGACCATCGGACCAGATACCGTTGGGGTTGGTGTAGGTCCGGAAGTAGTGGGTCTGTCCATCATAGGTCATGCGGGTGTAAATGTAATCGTTGAAGTTATCGGAGTAAGTCATCGTGGTCCTTCCTTTCGTGGGAGGGGAGATTTTTTATTCCCTCCCTGTGACTATATATTATCACATGCCGGTGCGAATGTCAACCCTTTTTATAAAAAAAAATTAGCCGGCGGAGTTCCTCCGCCGGCCTGTGCGGATCAGTCTCCGCACATGTCCCAACCCCACAGGACGGTTTCATACTCACCAGTGAGAGGATCACGGGCGGTGAGGTCGATCCCGTTCGCCAGTGCCCACATTTCGAAATCGTCCCAATCTTCCTGCGAGCAAGCGTACAGGGTTTCGGAGATTTCATCCCGTTCCTCTTCGTCGATGGTGTCAATGTATTCGCGGATAGTCATTGTTTGGTTCCTCCTCCATTTTCTTTCGGGCTTCCCCGTGACTATATGATAGCATAGATCCGGTTAAATTGCAACCCCTTTTTTGAGAGTTAAGACTTTTGTAACAATTTTTCTGCCGGCCAGATCGTTCGGTACCTAACTATATAAGCATAAAAAAAGAAGGGCCTTTGGCCCTTCTCACCACTTGTGTTCCCACAGGAACCGACCCAATGCTTCGGGTTCAAGGTATCCCGTCCAGATCACGTCAATTACTTCGTCATCCTCTTCGTCTTCGGTGCATTTCCACATAACGAGCGTCAGCGTGTCACCGACTTCCCATTCACCGACCTCATCAAAGAAGGACCAGATATTGCCATCTTCAGCGAGGCAGTCAATCGTCCGCAGTTCGGTTTCGTCAATCTGATCCCAACCAATCACCACAGCGTCAAGCGTGTAAAAATCTTCGGGCAGTTCCTCCGCGTGTGCGGGCATCGCACAGGCAACGGAGCAGATCAGCATGATGGTTACGATGGTGGCGATGATGATAATCTTGGTGTTCTTCATTGTGGTTCCTTCCTTTCTTTCTCGTTCGTCTTATTCTATCATATTGCGGTTAGTTCGTCAACCCTCCGCGGAGAGCTTAGCCCTCCGCGTCCTCCGCAAGGGCCTTGAGGAGGTCGGCCATCTCCTCGTAGTCCTCGGTGTGGATCTCGGGGTTCTCGTACCAGTTCAGCATTTTTGTTTCCTCCTTCGTTCTTTCTGTAATTATTATATATCATAGCGATCCGGTTGTCAATACCTTTTTCAAACTTTTTTGAAAAAATTTTTCAGCCGGCGCGAGGGTTTAACAGTAGGCCAAACCCATATCACGCCACCGCAGAACAGAAATCTGTTTGCAGGCTTTTCCGATCTTCATCGCTTCCCGCTTGGTGCTAACCCTGTGGCTTTTATCTACGTAGTAAATCCCGCCAGAGAGCCACACGCCACAGTTTCCACCGTACGCCTTGACAGCGTTCATGCACTCGCGGGCGGTCTTGCACTCAACACCTTCTGTGGCTACCTGCCAACCGCTTTTGTAGGTGATCGGCTTGCCGTTCTTCAGCGTCAATCCGTCGTTTTCCTTCAGCTTTGCGATGCTTCTGATGTTGATCATTTTCTCGCCTTCCTTTCCTCTTTCTGTGTACATTATAGCACACCGGGAAACACTTGTCAACACCTTTTTTGAAAAAATTTTCAGCCGGCCCGCGGGTGGGAGGCTACGCGGTGGCGTAACCTTCCTTCCGCAGTTCCTTCACCCGCGCGGTCATCGCGGTCTTGGTCTTGAAATATTCGCGATCCTGCGCGCGTCCATTGATGCGAGTAGTGAGGTAGAATCCTTTGGGCATGGTTACGATGTCGATGGTTTTCATGCTTTGTTCCTTCCTTTCTTTTGATACCTTATTCTAGCATACTTTTTTTAGTTTGTCAACACTTTTTTCAGCCGACACCGACCGCCTTAGTCGGCGGTCGGATCCTCTCCGAAGAATTCGACGTGGATCTTGTAGATCTCGTCGAGGGTCAGCGCGTCGAGTTCGTCGGCGGTGGCATCATAGCCGTTCTCGAGCAGGTAGAGGATTGCGTCCATCTTTTCAGTCATCTTTCTTACTTCCTTTCTGTTCCCTTTCTACGGTCTTATTATATCATGCTTTGTTCCGGTTGTCAACACTTTTTCAAACTTTTTTGAAAAAGTTTTTTCAAGGCTTACGCCTTGAGAAGGCGTTTCTTGTAGCAAACAGCCTTCTCAAGGTTGCCCATTGCACGGGCAACGCGGGCGCGGTACTCGTCGTACTCGCGGGCGGTGGCTTCCCGCCACAGGATCCCAACGATGTTTTCGCCTTTGACGACGGCACCCGTCGCAATGTTCTTGTAGTACTTCATTCAATCAACTCCCTTTCTGTGATTATAGTATAGCAGATCCGGACATTTTTGTCAATTACGAATTTCTAAACTATTTGTCACACTTTTGTAACATTTTCCGCCGGCGGGCGAGGGGATCAGATGATCCCCTTCGCCTTTGCCATCGCAGTAACTTCAGCCTTCTGCTTGGTGTACTCATCCATTTCACGGCGGTAGTAGTAGAAATCATCACTCATCATGGCACAGAACTTGTTGCCTTCGAGGACTTCGATTGCCTTGTCATAATCCTCTTTGGTGTTGATTTCCCACTTGCGACCCATCTTGATGATATCCATTCGTTGCACTTCCTTTCCTTTTCTGATTATATTATACGCGATCCGGATCAGAATACAATTGATTATTTGGGAAAAATTTTTCCCGTTTTTTACATTCCATTTATCCGGATCTTCGTATATAATATAACCATCAAGAGAGAGGAGCGAAAGCAAATGTACGAGAGCGATAAGGTAGTCGGTAGGAGCCACCGCGAGGCGATCCAGTGGATCACCGCCATGGACCTCTGGGACGAGGTGATCGAACTCGAGGTTGACGCTTACGGTTTCGTCACCGCCGTGATCCACTAAGGATCACGGTTTTTTTGGTACCGAACGATCCGTGGCCGCGGCCGGCGTACCTCCGCGAGCATAAAAATTTTTTTTGAAAAAAGGGTTGACAAAATCAGCCAGCTATGGTATCATATAGTCAGAGGGAGGGAGGCAAAAGAAGATCCGGACCAACGGCGGAGATGCAATTCTTTAAGTTGTACGTACAAAAGAGTTAGCCGGCAGATCTCTGCCGGCTTTACCAGATTTGACATTGTCTTATTTGGTAAGGCCTTTCAGCACTTCCACGATCTCGCGCGGTTCGTATGCTCCCGCGCCCCAGGCGATGCGGTTCGGTTCTTCGTCGTCGAACAGAATCCCCCCACCCGTTGCGGTTTTCTTATCTGTGCCGAACGCAACAACTTTGATCTCATTCCATGTAACCGTGGGAAGGTGACGATGTAACCATTCCCGCTTCGCGGTTGCGACTCTCGCGTTGTAGGCGGGATCGTCAACTTTCGCGGTCCAAGAAATGATTCCGATCTCATGCCCGTTCTCGCAGGCCTTATTCAACAGGCGGGCGATGTGGGCGAGATTTCCGATCCCGCGGGCGATCTCATACGGGCGAGTATCGCGGGCGAGGATCGCGGGCAACCAATCGCGGACGCCATACAGGTCAGCGATTGTGCCGTCCATATCGAACCAAATCTTCATTCGGTAACTCCCCCTTTCTGATTATATTATACACGATCCACACCGGAATACAATTGATTATTTGGGAAAATTTCTGACCGGATCCGACAAACCGTCGGCCGGCTAAATAGAAAAAAGTTTTTAACTTTTTTCCAAAAAAGTATTGACAAACCGCGCCGGCCATGTTATACTATATACAGATGAAGGGAAGCAAAAGAAGATTCGGACCCACGGCGAACCTGCCTATCTTTAAGATGTACGTACAACTTAATTCAGCCGGCGCAAAAGTCAAAGTCAGTCAAAGTCAAAACGGATCGGCGTGCTTTAGCACGCTAAAGTATAAAAGATTACAAAAGTATGACAGCCGGCCACGAAAATGTTAACAATTCTGTAACAAAATCTTAACGAAAAAGTCATTGACAAATCCGGCTTTATCCCTTATAATTTAGGTACAGAAACGGAAAGGAGCTAACCACCATGACGATGACCGAAATGATGACCGCCTACAATGCCCGCAGTGCTTCCCACGTGTACGCACTCGGATTTGTCCACGGCGGTAACCTGTACGCCACGAAGCTGAACTTCGCTGAGCTGAGCCGTTACTTCAAGCTTGATCGTGCGAGCTCCAAGCGGGGCGGATTCGCCAAGATCCGGATCAAGCTGACTAGCAAGGACCGTGCCGAGCTGAGCTTCACCGCTGAGCTGATCGGAGCTGAGAGCCTGCTGACCGCTGACCCCGCTCACAACAAGGGCGAGAACTTCGAGCGGGAGCTGACCGAACGGTGGACCGCTGAGACCTGGGTCAAGGACAGCGTGCCCTTCAACGTGGCGGGTGACCTGGTGCTCAACGGCGAGAACGTACAGGTCAAGTTTGACGGAGCCGAGCTGACCAACGAACGGACGCTCATGCGGATCGCATGAGCGTCTCAGCCGGCGCGAATTGTACATACAAATTTAATTGTTGACATATAGTATAATTTCATGTATAATAATAGTGAAAGGAAGGTATCAGCTATGGAAAGTATCGTTTGCAAGTTTGGTTTTGGTCTGTTCTGTCTCTTCTTCATGCTGACTTTTTTAGTTCAGCTCAGCTTTGCTTGGGGTTGCTTGCTGGGTCTGGCGGTATGCTTTTTCGGTCTGTTCTTTTGGGAGGAGTAAGAAATATGTGCCAAGCAGAAAGAAATTTCCTTTGTCACTTTTGTAAATTTGATACACAATGTCAAGAAGAACGTACAATAATACGTATGGCTTTTAAATATTGGAATGAAGATATTGAACCTCCAGTAGAATATCAACGGAAAGTGTGGGATTACATCCAAGCACATCCTGAAATGTTTAAAGGTTACATTCCGATGTAACCCAGCCGGCCAGCCGGCGCGCCCGCGGATGTCGGATCTGGTCAGAAATTTTCCCTTATTATCAATTGTATTCCTCCTATAGGTATGATAGAATGTCAGTGTCAGGAGGGGATGCGAACCCCAACCCCTCCGAGGGACGCCCACAGAGAGCCGAGCAAGGGGACGCCGAGTGGCGAAGTACAAGCCTTCCTGTGGGCAATACTCCCAAGTATGAGTCGAGGAGCTCGAAAAAAATCCTCAGAAAACCCTTGACAAGCGGATCAGAATCTGCTATAATAGGGGCACAGGTTGAGGCGAGGCAAAGCCCGAGGGGTGCGACCCATGTGAGTCCGTAAGACCGAGCCGATGAAACCACCGCACGCCGAAAGAGCGAGATGGTGCGGTATACAGTGTGGCGAGCACTGGGGTGGATCTGAGATCCGCTCAAATGTCGAGGCAGCACCTGCGGGAGACTGAAACAGGCAGGGATTCATCTCGTGAAGACCTCTCCCACCAAGGGATCCTCTGAAACGAACTTCTGAAGAAAACGTCCCTCAAGATCCCATGTGCCTACCGAGATGGTAGGCTTTTTCCTGGCCGGCCAGAAAATGGTTGACAACAATATATTATTATGATATTATATAGTTGTAAGGAGGGAGTCACATGAGTCAGTATTGGAGAGCAGGAATCAAAGATCTGCAAACTAATAGGGTCGTGTTAATTTATTTTTCTACTGAAAATGAATATGAGTACGATGAGATCACGGATCTTCTTGAAAATGAATTTGGTTTCTATTGTGTTAACTGTTATCTCCATCAAATGAATATAGTGGAATATATTGCCAATGTGTTAACTTGCCATATTTCTACTTCTCGCACTTGCTTTAATTATAAACGGTCGGTCGTCATCGGATGACGGGCCGGCCAGCCAATTTTGTAACAGAAATTTAACAAATTTATATGTTGATTTGTAACAAAATCTATGCTATAATACTTACAGAAAGAGGAAAGGAAGGTAAACCCTATGATGCTCGTGTATGTTGAAAATCTTCCCAAAAATATTGATGGCTTCCGTTACATTGTCGTGCGTGCCGTAGATGGTAAAGTTTGGTTCTATAGTATGTGGCGTGCACATCAGGCAAGTGAAGCTCTCGCACGTGCTCGTGAAATTGATGGTTTCGTAGTTGAGAATCCGTTTGATGAGGAGGTAATTTAATGAAGATCTTACAGCATGGCTATAAACATGATGGGATAGTTCTCTATCATGTTAACTGCGCCTGTGGGTGTGAATTTGAATTTGATAAGAAAGATCCCGCAATTAAGTGCAAAACCTATTCTAATGGCTTAAAGCACTATTACATTGAATGTCCCGATTGTGGAAATCAGTTTCGGCTCATTTGCTTCTTTAGCAAATGAGCCACGGGCCGGCCAGTTAGCCGGCGCGCAGATTTAACACAATTGTAACAAAATTATACTTGATTTTGTAACAATTATATGGTAATATATACTTGTCCGAAGGGGACAAGAAAGGAAGGAAAGAAAAATGATGACTCGGAAATTCAATGACCACCCCTACGCAAAGGCTTGGATTATTACCCACGAAACAGGCGAGCAGGTGCTGATTAGCTACTCCACGCCCGTGATTGAAATTGACCGCGAGGGCTGGCTCCATGTCACAGGTCTGTACTCCATGACCACGATCAAGCATATCGGCTGGTTCATGCGGGAGCTCGGCTTCACCTATCAGCTGGCAAAACAGCTGTACAATGATCGCAAGGACTTCAATATCTACACTGGGGAGGTGCGTGATAACAAATGAAAGTATGGGTTGTATTCCTCTATGATACCCAATATCCTTATCGTGTTGAAGAATATCATCTTTTCACTACAGAGGATAAATGGCGCGCCTTCATGGAAAACTATTATGATACGTATTATAAACCCGATTATGAAAAGGGTTATTACCGTCACGATGGTTGGAACTCCTATGAAGAAATGCGTGAAAGTTATATCATGTCAAATGACAATGAATATATTGAGTGGGAAATTAGGGAGTTAGAGTAATCTAACTCCCGCCGGCCCGCAGATTTAACAAAATTGTAACATAATATACTTGACATTTCATATTATATATGTTATACTATCACTGTAATAAGAAAGGAGCGAACACTAATATGCGCAAGATCAAGAAAATTTTTACCGATAAGTCTGATCCTATCTTTCAAAAAGTTATTGCAGATGGTACAGGCGGAATTCTCTTTTCTGATGGAACCATTATGACGGATGATCATTGTCAAGATTGTTGCGAGAGCGTCTATGCGGATTGGGAAGCACTCGCAGATGAAGCGAGTATTATGGATGATGACTTTTCTCTCGTAGTGGTAGAAGAAAAAGAAGGACAGGGCGTTGTTCTTCGTGGACGCAACTACTCCTATTTTCTCCCCTGCTATAATATCCAAAATGGCTATTATAATAGCAATTTGGATCTGGTTATTTTTGACACCACCAAAACCGAAAAACAACATGTAGGTTGGTGGGATGGACATGACCAGTTTGAACAGATGTATAAAGAGATTAGACGCTTTACATCCGTGCCAGTTCAAGACGATATATATTAACAGAGGGCGCCAGCCTTCTGGCCGGCCCGCAAATGTTACAATTTTGTTAAATATGAAAAAAGTACTTGACTTTTATACCCCTATATGATAGTATATAGTCACAGAGAGGAGTTGATCGCATGAACCGCACCTACAAGAAGTCCGCAAGCTATCCCCACCCCACCAACTATCCGCTCCACAACCGCCACACCAACTCCCGCACCCTGCGGAAGCGGATGGATCGGCGGGATCGGCGCAAGCTGAACCGCGAGATTGCGAGCTGGGGTTGACAAGCTCGGCGAGCTGTGATATAATGTGTGTGTAAGAAAGAGAAGGAGGAATTTCAAGATGGATGATTTTGAACTGTACGATGGCGATTACGAATACGAGGATGGCGAGTACCTCGATGACGAGGGCTTTGAATCCGATTACTACGAGGATTGGGACAACCTCGAAATGGGATTTGATCCCTATATGGGTTGCTACTCGGACGATTGTTAATCGTCCATCGAAATCATAAGGCGGATGTGTTGTAAATCTTCCTACTTCCTACGTGGCAAGTAGACGTGTAATAAATCTTCCCGCCTTATGATTTCGGTGGATGATAATAAAGGAGGAATAAAAATGCTCAGCTTCAAAGACTACATTCGTGAAAATCGAGGGGTTGAAATGCCCCAGGGCACCATTTCTAGTGAGTGGTTCCAAGAAAATCGCATCCCTATGGTAGTACGTTGCACTTGTTGCGGAATGACAATGGCTTCGCCCTCTGCGTGGATTGATGATGAGGGTTATACCTACTGCACACAATGTGCAGGTGTTAAGGAGGATTAAGCGTGATTATACAGATTGCATCACTTCATCAGATTAATATGGGAACCACTCTCCTGGGCGCGTTCTCTACTCCCGCAAAAGCAATTAAAGCAGGTGAGGATGCCATAAGAGATATCATTGGTAAGGAACCTAACATGCTTGATTGGGATTATGAATATCCCGAGTGTCGATATTTCTTTGAGGCATTCACTCTTATGATTACCGAAACGACCTTAGATCAGGCCCTCTAAGGGCGGGCCGGCATGCAATCTTTTTCAAAAAAAAGTATTGACTTTTTCCTAATATATGCTATAATATAATTGTTCCAAAGAAATAGAAAGGAAGAAAATACAATGAATATGGAAATGAAAATCTATACCATCACTCTTACTAACTATCATGGTGAAACTTATGTGGAGCATTATTTTCAGATGAAACATGCACTCACCCGTTTCCTTGAGTTACGGGACGAGGGCCAAGCGTGCGAAGAGTTTGAATTTAGCCAGAATTCCTTTATGTTCTTTGATCCCAACTATAATGAATTTTCTACCTATATTGACTTGACTGATGGCATTCTAAAAGACTTGTTTTTGGATGAAATGGAATAAGTAGACTTCGGTCTACTTTTTTTCGGCCGGCGCGCCGATTGTATACAGTATTCTTCTAAAAAAGTGCTTGACTTTCAGTATAATTTCTGCTATACTATAATTGTTCCAAGGGGAGAGGAACTCCAAAAGAAGAGGATTAAGATGAGATAAAGCCTCTCGGACTCACAAAACTTTGAAAAAAGTTTTCCAAACCCCTTGACAAAAGCAAAATCCTGTGCTATAATAAGGATGTAAAAAGAGGAAGGAAAACCTCACAAACCAGAAAGGATTATCACTATGAAGAAAGCTACCATGAACACCATCCTGACCCTGATCGCCACCATCGACACTCCTGAAGCTGAGGAAGTCCGCGCTGAGCTGACCGCTGAGCTGAACAAGGGAGCTGAACAGAAGGCTGAGAACGCCAAGCTGTACGATACCGCCAAGGGCGTTGTGCTGGACGAACTGGGCGACACTCCCGTGACCATCGGCGAGCTGTATGAAGCTGTCAAGGACAATCTGCCCGATGGCTTCACCAAGGGCAAGCTCCAGTATGCGGTGACTCGGCTGTGGACTGCTGAGATCGTGAAGATCGAAGGCAAGGTCAACACCTACCGCAAGGCGTAATGCCTTGTCCGCCCTCCCAAAAGGGGAGGGCCTTTCTTCTAAATGCGAGTTAGTTATAACTAACGCACCGGCCGCGCGGATGTACAAAATGGGAAAAAACTTTGCCAAATAACTAATTGTTTTTCATCGTAAATCTGCTATAATATAATTGTTCCAAGAGAAGAACACCCATACGAGCGGTAGACAGATACCAAGGCGCAAATGGTAGAACGGAAACGAGCGAGTGTGAAGGATATCTCCCCTTAGAAAAGTGGTGCTGACGAGTGCCCACTAGGAGTGGTATGACTACCATCAAAAAAGTCCGCATTGAGGAATAACGCCGAAGAATAGCGTTAGTAGGCAACCCTCACTCGTTCGCTAAACTCCTATCAAATACTGGTGGATTGAGCACGCCATCCTTAAAGATTAGATAACGCACTAATCGCCCGCAGTAAGAAGCCTGCGATATCAAAGATACGTGTGAAGTAGCATAGTTGCACGAGACAGGGCTATGCGAAAAGGAGAAATAACACGTAGAAACTGCTCGGGGCATCGGTCAACAATTTCCGTCCGATGAAGTGCCGTATCCCAAGGTGCTGGTAGAGCCTAGAAATCGTGGCGTAGCTTCCACGTGACCGTAAAGCAACGGGGTTGGGAACGGGGCGAACATAAACATGAAAGCGGTAGAACATTGGGTTGATTACGGCTCATGCAGTAATGGCACGAAGTAGTTTGTAATCGTAAAGATGGGAACCCAATAGAGTGCCGCTTTCATTTTTTATTAGTGGTTAGTCAGTACTAACTGCGCCGGCCCGTAATTTAACAGAATTGTAATAGTTCTGTTATTTTTTTTGTAACATATTTATGTTATAATAAGTGTGTTGAGAGGGAGAGGAAAAGGAAACCGTTTTAATCTCCTTTTACACGGAAGGTAACACAAGCCGTAAGATGGATTGGAGTACGTGGTTGGAGCAAACCTCACTTGCAAGTTCCTCTTGACAAACATGAAAAAAGTGATACAATATCACTGTACAAAGGGGAAGGAACAACCCCACAAACCAGGAAGGATTTCAAAGATGGAAGCAAGTAAGTATGAACTGACCTATGTATGTGCGGATTATGCTATCAGAGCAACACAGAATGTTAATAAAGTAGTCAGCATTCTGCGTGATGCTTCTGCCCCTATGACTTGTAAGGAAATCGGAACTGCCTTATGGGGAGATGCCTATAAACGTTTTCCTAAAGAGGAAATTGGCAAGTGGCCCGATTCTTTCGACCGTGAAAAAGCGGCTCATAATCAGAAGGCTCGTGAACTAACTGCTGATCTCGGTCACATCCTTGGCCATTTATCGCGTGCTTGCCTGATTAAAGTCACTAGAGAAAAGGGTGAACCTTTCACCATCGAAACAGAACGTTGGGTCAACATTGTCGGTGATAAAATCTGCGAACCTACCATCGAAGTATGGGATGCCAAAGGCAACATGTATAAAATGCCCAACCCCAACTATCGCAGGGGTAACAGTGCATATCGCAAGGTGCCCATGACCATCACGCCTACCATCACGAAATACTCCCTCGTGTAATGCCAACAGGCGGGACATTTCTGTCCCGCCTTGGGCCGGCCCAAAATTGTATACAGTATTCTTTAAAAATTTTCTTGACAAACTATATAATTTATATTATAATGTATATAGAAAGTGAGGTATGAAATATGAAGATTGAAAACGTAACTCTTGCCACCAGCGACATGACCATTGAAGAGATTAATACTCTGATTGAGAAACTGAAACAGATCCGTGTCCGTAGAGGAGATGCACGCAACTATTACAATCTGTTGACCGCGATGGTCAATAATATGCGTGAAGATGGCTATTGCTTCTGCGATACCTATACTGGCGAAGTCCTCAACCCCGAGCACTTTGTTGTCTATGACAATAAGGAAGAAGGGGTGCAGTATGGCACCGCTAGATGGGAAATAGACTAATAATTAATTCGGCGCGGTTGCGCCGGCCGCCGATTTAACACTTTTGTAACAAAAAAGTAGTTGACTTTTAACACTTTATTTGATATAATAATGGTGTTGAAAGGAGAGGAAAGAGATGGCTAAACAGAAGAAGGTTAAAACCTATGTAGAAATTTTCAAGAACGAACGCAAGTCTTGGGGTAATGTCAATCCCGTAACCCGTGTGATCCCTGACAAGCGGTTTAAGAAACCGAAGTATAAGGGGAGGGATTGGGAGTAATATGGTCATGCTTTATGTAGTAATTAGTCTAATTCTTGGAATCCTTATAGGTATTGCATATGAGAGGAGTTGGAAAGAATGATGAGAACTTGCCCCGATTGCCCTGATTATGAACTCGAAATGTACGAGCATTATGATGAGTATGATGATAATATCTTGCGTCAAGATCAAAATTTTCAATGCCCTAATTGCCATCGCACCTTTTCTCGCACAGTATGGTACAGGGAAGTCAAAGTTGAATGGTTTCCAGATGAGGAGGAATAATTATGAAATGTTCGCATTGTAACATAGAAATGGAACTCGAAGAATATCAGTGGATTTTTCGTGACAATGAAGAACAGGTTGAACTCGTGGAACACCTTTGGTGTGCTAAATGCGATGAAACCTTAACGCATGTAATCCTCTATACTAAAGAAAAGGAGTGGGTTGAAGATGAAGAAACGTAAAATTAAGCGCATAGTGTACTACGCGCCCGCGAGTGGTGATACCTTCTAT
>Ga0265299_10001685_pt1 | contig 24394 bp, 17 predicted proteins | sample AusTroGonzalo_MG_4_FD_193485 | JGI IMG/M metagenome (GOLD analysis project Ga0265299, IMG submission 193485) | Bovine rumen microbial communities from tropical cattle in Woodstock, Queensland, Australia - Gonzalo_02 | ecosystem: Host-associated > Mammals > Digestive system > Stomach > Rumen ... | reverse complement strand
CTCGTGCGCGAACGGGGTCGCGTGGTGCGGCACAAAGGGCCCGATGCCGACCATCTGCGGTTGCAACTCTTTGATAAAGAGTAAGTCCTCTGCCAAAAGCTCTGGCGTCTGATACGGACTTCCGACCATAAATCCCGTTCCCACTTGGTAGCCAATCTCCTTCAAGTCCCACAGGCACTGGATACGTCTCGCGTGCGACATCCACGCGGGATGCAACTGTGCGTAGTGCTGGGCGTTAGCCGTTTCGTGGCGGAGCAGATAACGGTCGGCACCAGCGTCGAAGTATTTTTGGTAGCGCTCTTTCGTGCGCTCCCCCAACGACAACGTGATGGCGCAGTCGGGATAATGTGCCTTGATGTTGCGGATTAGCCGCACCAACACCTCGTCGGTGAAGTGCGCGTCCTCACCCCCCTGCATCACGAACGTCCTGAACCCCAGCTGATAACCCTCCTCGCAACAGTCGAGAATGTCTTCTTCGGTAAGACGGTATCGGTCTGCTGTGTCGTTGCTCCGACGGATACCGCAGTAGTAGCAGTCGTTGGCGCAATAGTTGGAGATTTCGATGAGTCCACGAAGATAGACCGACTTCCCGAACACGCGTTCCCGAACCTCCCGGGCCCGCTCGAACAGGAACCGCGTGTCCTCTTCGGTGTGCTTTGCAATGAGTTCGGTAAACTCCTCTTTGCTAAGAGTTTGCGTTTCTTCCAAACGAGAAATCAAGGCCTTGTTGTCTAACATTTTGCAAAATATTTATTTCAACGTTAGGTGTGTTTTCGATATGGCACTAATACAGATCAATCCATTCGTAGGGATTGGTCATGTATTGCAGGAATTTCTCGAAATCCTCGCGCTTTACTATTAGCGAGGCGGTGTTGATGCAGGGGTGGAAGCTCACGCGCTCCGCCTTTTGCAACTGCTTGTCAAGGAAGAGATGCACGTGGTGCTCGGTGTCGTTGATGAGTCCGAAGGGTGTCACGGAACCGGGCATCACTCCCAGATACTTCATCAGCCGTTGCTCGGAGGCGAAGCTCAGCTTGCCCTGGTGCAGCTGCTTCTCAATATCGTGGATGTTCATGTCCTGGTCGCAGTCGAGACAGACCAGATAGTGTTGGTTGCCCTTGTGGTTGCGGAAAAAGAGGTTCTTGCAATGCTTGGCATCGTGTCCCGCCCAGTATTGTTTGGCAATCTCGATGGTCGGGGCGGGAGGGTGCTCCAGATATTCGTATGGGATGTGCAACTCATCTAAAAGTTGGTATAATCTCGGGTCTCCGTTCATGATGTTTGGAATTTGGCGGCAAAAATAACATTTTTCGGCATTGTGTATTTGGAATTTATGTACCTTTGCCGCCTCAAAACCAAAACGATATGTATTCAGCAAAATCAGGTTCGTCACAGAGCGACAAGAAAGGGAAACAGATCAAGGGCGATCTCCCGAAGTGGGCGAGGACCTTTTGGAAAGTCTATTTCATCCTGTTCGGTGTCGTGTGCTTGATGTTCTTTTTCATCTCGTTGGGATGGATGGGTTATATGCCTTCCTTCGCTGAACTGGAGAACCCTGATTCCAACCTTGCCACCGAGGTGATTTCCTCCGATGGCGAGCTTTTAGGCACTTATTACCGTGAAAATCGTTCAAATTGCAAATATGCCGATCTTTCCGATGAGTTGAAGGAAGCGCTTATTGCCACCGAAGACTCCCGCTTCTACAAGCATTCCGGTGTGGACGTGAAGGCGCTTTTCCGCGTGGCAGTGGGGGTGGCGACCTTCCACCACAAGGGCGGCGGCAGTACCATCACCCAACAGCTGGCCAAGAACCTCTTCCCCCGCGACCCCAAGGCCGGTAAAATCAAGATAGTCTTCACGAAGTTCAAGGAATGGGTGGTCGCCGCCAAGCTCGAACGCGCTTATTCCAAGGACGAGATTCTCGCCATGTACTTCAACACGGTGGATTTTGGCAACAATGCCGTGGGCATCAAGTCCGCTGCCCGCACCTATTTCGACAAGGATCCTGCGGATATCAACACCGAGGAGGCCGCCCTGCTGGTGGGTATGCTGAAGGCGCCTTCCAAATACAGCCCGCGCCGCCATCCCCAAGCCTCCCTTGACCGCCGCAATACCGTGTTGAGTCAGATGAAGAAGTATCACTATCTCACTGAAAACCAATATGATTCCATAAAGGCGATTCCGATTGACATGAGTAATTTCAAGTCCCAAGCTCATACTGCCGGTATCGCCACCTATTTCCGCGAGTATCTGCGCATGGTGCTCAAGGACTGGTGCGACAAGAACCCGAAAAACGACGGTACCCGCTATGACCTGTACTGCGACGGCCTGAAAATCTACACCACTATCGACTCCCGGATGCAACGTCATGCCGAGGCTGCAGTGAAAGAGCATGTCTGCGATTATCTGCAGCCGTTGTTTTTCAACCATATCAAAGGTGCTAAGAATGCCCCGTTTGTGAACCTGAGCGATGAGCAGACCCACAACATCCTTTGGCGTGCGGTGAAACAGAGCGAGCGTTACGAGCAGATGAAGGATGCAGGGAAGTCGGATGCCGAGATCGAGGCGGCGTTCAACAAGAAGGTCAACATGACGGTGTACAGCTATCAAGGCATGAAAGACACCGTGATGACCCCGATGGATTCCATCCGCTACTATAAGTCGTTCCTGCAGTGTGGGTTGATGTGCGTGGAGGCGGCCACCGGCTATGTGAAAGCATACGTGGGCGGCACCAACTACGAGTATTTCCAGTTCGACCATGTGAAGCTCTCCAAGCGGCAGGTCGGTTCCACTTTCAAACCCTACGTCTATACTGTGGCCATGCAGAGCGGCGACTTCGACCCCTGCACGATGGTGCCGAACGTGCCGGTGACCATCGAGGTGCCGGGTGGAACCTGGACCCCGCATAATTCCGGTAGTTATAAGGAAGGGCAGATGATGCCGTTGCGGGAGGCATTGGCTATGTCCCTCAACCAGGTGTCGGCCTACCTCATGAAACGGTACGGCCCCAATGCCGTCATCGACTTGGTGCGTAACATGGGCATGACCTCCGATATTCCCGCTGTTCCCTCTATCTGCTTGGGAGCGTGTGAGTTGACGCTTTACGAGCAGGTGGGTGCCATCAACTGTTTCCCCAATCAGGGAGTCTATGTGGAGCCTATCTTCATCACGCACATCTGCGACAAGGAAGGCAATGTGATTTTTACGAACGTGCCGAAGACCAACGAAGCTATGGATCAGATCACCGCATTCAAGACGGTGCGGCTGATGCAGGGCGTGGTGGATTTCGGTACCGGCGGCCGTTTGCGCGGCCAGTACGGCATTTCCTTCCCGTTGGCAGGCAAGACGGGCACCACCGACAACCAGTCCGACGGTTGGTTCGTGGGCTATACCCCGCTGCTGACCTGCGGCGTTTGGGTGGGTTGTGAGGACCGTGCCGCACACTTCCGCAGCACCGCCCTCGGACAGGGTGCCAGAACCGCCATGCCGGTGTTCGGCCTCTTCATCAGCAAAGTCTATGCAGACCCGAAATTGCCATACCTACAAGTGGTTACGGGTCCGGATAAAAGTCCGAAATCGGGCTATAGCTTCGCGATTCCCGATGCCTACATAGGGGATCCGTCTGGTTGTAACGAGACCAAGCGGGATTCAATAATGCATTTGGATTTTGATTAGAAATGGCATCGTAGAGACGCACGGCCGTTGATTATAATCGTGCCATGCGTCTCTCTGTTGTTATTTGATAATCACCTGTTTAGAAGTACTGCCAGTGGTTGTAGTCACTTTCACAACATAGCTGCCGGGTGCCATTCCTGTGGTAGGAATCACCACACGATTGTCGCCGTAGAATTGGCCGAACACCTGTTGTCCCATTATATTGAAAATCTCCACTTTCTCAATGTTCTCGGAGTTAACCTGCACATAATCGGCAGCCGGATTCGGATAGACATTCACCTCGATCTGGTTGTGCTCGTTGAGGGAGACAGTTGTGATATTGAGGGTGACCGGTACCACAACCTCACTGTTCTCTAGGTCGCTGGAGTAGCAATGCAGTTGGGCAGTGTGGGTTTCGCCAAGGTTCATGCCATTGGTGTTCACCACAACATTGTCAGAGATGGTGGCGCCAGGAGCGATGGTGCCCTCGGGTTGTTCCATAGAGAGCCACGGGGTGATGGGAGTTCCGTCTATTTTACCGCCAATCATCAGATTGTAATCGTAGCCGGTGAAGTGGTTTTGCCAACCAAGGCCATTATTGGCCCAATTGCTATACTCGTTAGCCGGATAACCGTCCAAGTAGATGTGGCCGCCTATGCCCGTTTCCACGTAGGATATCCCAAACCAAAGGTCACTTCCATCAATCAAGTAAGGCGTTGTGAGCTGTATGTGGTTCCATCCGTCCACGGGTGTGAAGGTCTGTTCATAAACCACTTCGCCAGGACCCTTATGGACGAGCATGTCGCTCATGGCATATACACGTATCTTGGGGTTGGCGACACTGCTGGAAAAGTAAACATCAATCTCGTTAAGCTTTTTTCCGATATGCGACTGCAATGCGGAGGAGGGGACACCCACAGCGAGATCTTGGGTAGAACCAACATAGGAGATGATAGTTTGATAGGGAGATTGAGCTTGGTAATAATGAAAGTCGATCACTCCCGTTGAAGTGGGGTTAGGGTTCGGGATGTCGTAAGTAGGAACAACTCTGAAATTGGTGACACCTGCGCCGGGATTGCCCATGATAATCGGTTCTGCAGCTGTGGAATTGGAAGCCATGCCTATTAACAAATTTTCCGGAGAGACTTCAAATTCGCCGAATTGCGCAGCGGAAACCTCGGTCACCACAAAATCATCCACATAGAAGATCTTTCTCAAAACGGTTCCTGAACATATATTGATACCATCTAACCGATTGTCTCCTGTGGTTGTAGCTGTAGTATAGTGAAATGGCCAGCTGTGAATGAGATTGTTATTAATGGTTAGGGATGCCTGGTCGTTGTCCATGTCAATATCGATTTGGACAGGAATCCATGTGTTAAAGGTATAGTTAAAGCTGGCCTGTCCGTTGCCCACTAAGAGACGCCCTATACCATCGTTGTCGAAACGGCACTCAAAAGCCCCTTGGCTGCGCAAGATGTGCTGGACGTTGAAATAGGCGCCAGGTCCTGAAGCGCCCTGACTCGGAGAGGGAATATAAAGTTTAAATTCGATGATATAGTGTCCGCTGGTGTAATTGTTGAAAGGAAAGACTTGGTCTATTCCCTGTTCAATAAACAATGAATTGGGTTGGGAATAAGCCTGAGCGTTGGAAATAACGCCATCGTCACTTCCACCAGGCGCATTGGTCCATGTTGTCCAAGCTGAATTAACTTGGGCAAGGTGGCTGCCAGCCGTGTAAGAATCAAAGTTGTCGCTAAAGACAACGGTTTGGGCTGTCACAAAGGATGTTACAGCAAACATCAACGCAAAAAAGAGTACCTGTTTTTTCATATACAATTGATTTTAATTTAGATGCGCCAAAATTACATAAAATAATTTTAAGATGCATCAGAAAAAAATAAACAAAATGGTAGGAATATTTCTCTATTAAGCGGTAACGAAAGGCAGACTACCGCCAAGCATACATCACCACGGCGGCAGCTATGGCGGCGTTGAGCGACTCGGCAGTGTCGCTTCCCTGTGCGGAAGAGGGGATGGTGATGCGCTGCGTTACGGTCTGCGCCACCTCGTCGGAGATGCCGTTCGACTCGTTGCCGATGACCACGATGTCGGACGGACGGAAATCGAGGGCGCGAATGTCCTCACCGTTCAGGAAAGTTCCTAAAATGCGGCGACGGGTGCTCTCCTCGCGCAAAAACGTCGCTAACGGGCGCTGATGCACATGCACGTGCGCGAATGAGCCCATCGTGGCCTGGATGGTCTTGGGGTTGTAGAGTTCCACGCAGTCGGGCGAGCAGACAATGTGTTGGATTCCGAACCAGTCGGCGGTGCGGATAATAGTGCCGAGGTTGCCCGGGTCGGAGATGTGATCAAGAGTGAGCACGGGACTGTCCGCTGGAATATCGGGAAGGTTCGTCCGTTGTTGCGCGATGGCCAGTAATTCCGGCGGGGTTTGCATGGTGCTGATGCGCGACATCTCATCGGCGGTGACGAGGGTAGGGGAGAGAGCTGGTAGCCACGTGGTGTTGTCTGTCATGGCATTTTCAGTCGCGAAAATCTCTTCTACCACAAAATCAGAACCGCACAGCATTTCTACACTTTTATAGCCTTCCACCAGAAACAGCCCGCTCTCGTCGCGGAACTTCTTGGCGTGCAGCTTGCGGATTTGGGATATGCGGTTTTTGCTTAACATTTGCTGGTTTAAGGTTTGTGGTCACTCCATTCCGTTGCCGACGATAGGAGGGACGGAATCTCGTCTTCGCGGGCGTGCTATGCCATTCCTTCGAATTCCCGGATCAGCTGTTTGTATTCTTCGCGGATCGGGATGGACTGGTGGGTTTGGCGGTCGAAACCGGCGAGGACGCTGAAACAGGTGGTTTTGACGGTGTTGGTTCGTGTGTCGCGGAGCTGTTGTTTCATTTTCAGGCTCTTGTGCCCGATTTCCACGATTTTGGTTTCGCATACGATCTGGTCATGGAATTCAATGGGCGCGGCGAAGTCAAGCGCTATATGCACCAAAACCAGGTCGATGGTGGTCCAATCAACCTGGTTTTGCAGCACTTTTTCCAAATAAAAACTCCGTCCGAGGTCAAAATAGTGGCATTGGTTGCCGTTGTTGACGTGGACGAAGGGGTCTAAATCACTCATCCGCACCTGCACGGGCACGGAGACACGGAAGGTCGTTGTTTCGAGTGGTTTAGAGGGCATTGATTTTCTTCATCAGACCTGACTTCAGGTTGGCGGCTTTGTTCTTGTGGATCATGCCTCTTTTGGCGAGCTTGTCGATCATGGCGGTCATGGTTGACAGCTTTTGCGTAGCCTCACCCTTGTCGCTGATGGCGCGGATGTCGCGCAGCGCGTTACGCATCGTTTTGGAGTAGTAACGGTTAGCTAATCTTTTTTTCTCGTTTGCTCTGATTCTCTTTAATGATGACTTGTGGTTTGCCATTATTTTCTACTGTTTTTTTGATTTTTTACGTTTCAATTTTTCGAGCGGCAAAAATAGAATTTTTTTGCATATAATCAACCCGTTAGGAAAATATTTTTTCAACCGTCATGAAAAGGTTATGAACAGCGGTTTTTGATCTTCCATTCTTGTTTGAAAGGAGTTCCTATGGCGCTTATTCCGCTGGCGCGCAGCGTGTGGTTTTGGGCGTCGTCGAACCAGATGACCCGCACTTGCCGGTCTTTGTTTTCCAAGATAAGCCCGCCTTCGATTTGCCATGAGAGGCAGCTGATGTTGGTTTCTTCCAGGCGATAGAGTGCTGGGTCGTGCTCGTCATTCTGCAGGGTTGGCCTGGCTTCCAGTTCGGAATAGAAAAACCGTTCGGTATGGTCCAGGATGTAGTAGTAGTGCTTGTTCAGGGTGCCGTCCTTGTCTTCGTGAGGGGCGTGATCGCAGCCTTCCAACGGGTGGAGCTCGTTGCGCACATGTAGGGAGTCGAGGTATTCGTGAATGGCTTGGGAACCGTACATGACATCGAAGAGGTCTTCGCCTATGCGTTTATAGTTGGAAAACGGGTAGCCGTAGTGGAAGGGTACAATCTTGTCGTCGGTGCCGTGGAAGGAGATCACCGGTATGTTATGGCCGTCCAGCTCATGCAAGTCGTAAACGGCTCCCCATAAGTTTGCCAATGCCCTGATTTTTACTTCGTTACGGTATTCGTTGCCGGAGGTGTGCAGAAGGCCGCATTTTTCCACAAGTTTGTTTTCGGCCACGAAGGGGGGGCAGTTCTGGTCATTCATGAAAGCGACGCTCAAGGCGATGATGGAACCGGCGCTGGAGCCGGCCAGGAACACGAAATCTGGGTCGATGCGGTATTCCTCGGCGTTCGCCATGAGGAAACGCAGTGCGGCATGTGCATCCTGTACGGCTTGGTATCCGCACTGCTGTATGGACTTCTTCTTGAATTTGAAGCCCATCCGGTAGTTTACGGAAGCTACCACATACCCCAATTGCGCATAATGTTCGCACGCGGTCCGAATGGCATGGTCGCCTTTGTCACTGAAATAAAAAGAGCCGCCGTGAAGCAGCACCATTAGCGGGCGTTTGGCGAGACTGTCGTCCTGGGGAAGGTAAAAATCCATCAGCAAGTCCTGCTCCGTGGGTTTCGCTGTCTTGGGCATCAGGGTGAAAAGCATCTTGCCGATACGGCTGTCGTGGTCCATGGGGTAGGAGGTCCAGTATCCGGTGGCTTTCCCGTAGAGAACATCGGGGATTTTGGTGTAGGAGAATATGGGCTTCAGATACCGAAAGGAGGCGTATTCTTCGTATTTCGGGGCGGAATAGTCCTGGAAGGCGACGCGATGCTTGGTGGCGGGGTTGTCTGTTGTGGTGAAGGTTCCGGAAAACGACACTGGATCGACCGACAGCGAAAAGGATACTCGGCTGTCGATGTTCTGGGTGACGAGCCGGTATTGGCCGTCATCTTCCCTCAACAGTTGGAAGGGATGGGGTGTGGAGCAATCTTTCTGATAATCAATCAAGTAATATTTTCCGAAAACGTTGTCTTGGTTGACTTTTTCCGTGTATAAGACGTAGGGAACGTCATCCATCCGGCCGATCATATATCCATTTTCCCGAAATACAGGAAGGTCTGAACCATTATGGCCTTCCACAAAGGTGATGCTGTCAGACGGAAGATGATCGGTTAGCGTGAAAGAACTAAGCACAAAGGACAGACAACCCATCCATGAGACCATGAATAGGGTATGCAAAATCCTTCTTCCATAATTCCAGTTATGCACAATGGGTGATGAATTGAAAAGTGGTCCCACAAGGGCTCGAACCTTGGACCCGCTGATTATGAGTCAGCTGCTCTAACCAACTGAGCTATGGGACCGGACAGTTTCGCTGTCAAAATTTCAGGCGGCAAAAATACAATTTTTTTCGATATATATTGTATTTTTGCGGCGTTATTTTGTGCTGTCATGGCTGCGGATCATTTTTTACCCATCACGAAGAAAGAACTCGATTATTTGGGTTGGGATTATGTGGATGTCATCATCGTGAACGGTGACGCCTACGTGGATCACCCCTCGTTCGGGGCGGCAGTCATCGGGCGCGTGCTGGAGCGCGAGGGGTTGCGTGTGGCCATCCTGCCGCAGCCCAATTGGCAGGACGACTTGCGGGATTTCAAGAAATTAGGGACGCCGCGCCTCTTTTTCGGGGTCACTTCCGGCAACATGGACTCCATGGTCAACCACTATACGGCCAACAAGCGCTTGCGCAGCGACGACGCCTATACCGCCGGTGGGAAGGCTGGCTTCCGTCCCGACTACGCCACCACCGTCTATTCCCGCATTCTCCGGCAACTCTTCCCGAATGTGCCCATCGTGCTCGGCGGGGTGGAGGCCTCCATGCGGCGCATCTCCCATTACGACTACTGGAGCGACACCCTCAAGCCCTCCATCCTCCTTGATAGTCAGGCGGACGTGCTGGTCTATGGCATGGGCGAACGCCCCATCGTGCAGCTGGCGCATCTGATGCAGCGCCCCGACTGGCGCGAGCACCTTCCCGAATGCTCGCAGATTGCCTATATAGATAATAGTATGGATCGCTATAAATCCGAAAACCCAATCCTCTTGCATGATTATGCCGAGGAACTGCGCGACAAGCGGAAGTACGGGGAGGATTTTGTGGCGATGGAAAAAGAATCGAACAAACGCACGCAACGCACGCTGATTCAGCCTTATACGGATAAATACGTGGTGGTCCGCCCGCCGTTCCCCGTGGCCACGCAGGAGGAGATGGACAGTTTCGCCCTCTTCGACCGCATGAAGAACGCCCCGCACCCCAAATACCTGAAACGAGGGGATATACCTGCCTTTGAGATGATCAAGAACTCCATCACGATTCATCGCGGGTGTTTTGGCGGGTGCAGCTTTTGTGCGATTGCCGCCCACCAAGGCAAGGCTATCGCTTCCCGTTCGGAAGAATCTATTATCCGGGAGGTGGAGGATCTGGTGCAACGACCTTACTTTAAGGGACATATCAGCGATTTGGGCGGACCGTCAGCCAATATGTACCGAATGCATGGCGAAGACTTGTCGAAATGCGAGAAGTGCGCTCGCCCGTCGTGCCTTGTGCCGAACAAGTGCCCTAATCTGCGTCCTGACCACCGTGAGATTACAGCACTCTATCAGAAAGTGATGGCGATGAACGGCGTGAAGCACATTACCATTGGAAGCGGTATCCGTTATGATATGCTGTTGTCTGATAACGAGAAGAATAAGGAGAAATATGGACTGAAAGAGTATCTGCGGCAAGTGGTGCGTCATCATGTGTCGGGACGACTCAAGGTGGCGCCGGAACATACGGATGCGGAAGTGCTTTCGCTGATGCGGAAACCCTCGTTCAACCATTTCCTCGACTTTCTGAAGGATTTCAATGCCGAGAACCGCAAATGCGGCAAAAACCAGCAGCTGATTCCCTATTTTATCGCTTCTCACCCGGGCTGCACTATCGAAAAGATGATGAAACTGTGCGATATTACCCATCAATACCACCTGATGACCGACCAGGTGCAGGACTTCACGCCCACGCCTATGACCTACGCCACGGCAATGTATTACCTTGGCTACGATCCCTATACTGGCAAGAAGGTCCACATTCCGAAAAGCAAGCAGGAACGCCAGGACCAGCATTTGTTCTTCTTTGCGGATTTGCCTGAGAATAGAAAGAGAATCAGACAGTTGCGAAACATAAAACCATAATTTGCTGTTGCAACCCGGTTGCAAATATCTCGTTTTGATGAGTTTGCAACCCAGTTGCGCAAGGAATTCCACACTTTTGCATCCGAAAATTCAGTTACGGTAGATTATGGAAAAACATCATTTTCAGGGCAATAGGCAAGAGGCAAGAGGCAATAGACAACAGGGGCAAGGGCAGGGTCACTGTCACGGCCATTGTCATAACCACAACCATGAGCATAGTCATGAGTATGAGCATCATCACGAACATCATCATGAACATCACCACGAGCATCATCACGAGCTGAAAGAGCAGTTGGTGAAGATTATCATCACCGTCATCTTGCTGATTGCAGCGGTATTGATAGAGAAGCATACGGCGCTGAACACATGGCAGTTGCTGTTGGTTTACCTTGTGCCGTACTTGCTGGTTGGCTTCGACACGCTTAAAGAAGCAGCGGAGGGGTTGGCGCACGGGGAGGCTTTCAACGAACATTTCCTGATGGCGGTGGCCACGATCGGAGCGTTGTGCATCGGTTTCCTGCCGGGCGCGGAGACACAGTTTCCGGAAGCCGTTTTCGTGATGCTCTTTTTCCAGGTCGGTGAGCTGTTTGAAGGCTATGCCGAAGGGAAAAGCCGCGACAGCATCGCCCATCTGATGGACATCCGTCCCGATACGGCGAATGTGGTACGTGGCGGCGAGGTGTTGACGGTCGGCCCGGAAGAGGTCGGGGTAGGGGAGACCATCGTGATCCGTCCCGGCGAGAAGGTGCCGTTGGACGGGGTCGTCACGGAAGGCGCCACCGCGTTGAACACGGTCGCGCTCACCGGCGAGAGTGTGCCTCGGGAGGCGTGTGTGGGCGACGAGGTTATTTCCGGCTGTATCAATGTCAGCGGTGTGGTCAAGGTGCGCACAACCAAGAGTTTTGGGGAGAGCACTGTGTCGAAGATTATCCGCTTGGTGAAAGATGCCGGCGAGCATAAATCCAAGAGCGAGACATTCATCAGTCGTTTCGCTAAAGTATATACACCAGTGGTTGTCTTCGCGGCGTTAGCGCTGGCGGTGCTGCCGCCGTTGTTTTCCGGCCATTTCGCCGCTGCGTTCCCGATGTGGCTCTACCGCGCCCTGCTCTTTTTGGTGGTCTCCTGTCCGTGTGCGTTGGTCATCAGTGTGCCGCTCACCTTCTTCGGCGGCATCGGCGGTGCCTCGCGCAACGGCATCCTCGTGAAAGGGGCGAACTACATGGACGTGCTGGCTAAGCTCGACACGGTGGTTTTCGACAAGACGGGCACGCTTACGCACGGGCAGTTTGCGGTGGAGGCGGTGCATCCCGAGAAGATCGACGAGCACCAGCTGCTGCACCTCGCGGCGCACGTGGAGCATTTTTCCACCCATCCGGTGGGGGCGGCCTTGCGCGACGCGTTCCCGGATGAGGCCACCGACGGATGCGAAGTGTCTGAGGTGGAGGAGATTGCCGGTCATGGCGTGCGGGCGCGCGTGGGCGGCAGGCTGGTCTGCGTGGGCAATGCCAAGATGATGGAGGCTGTCGGGGCGGCTTGGCATGAGTGCCACCTGGTCGGCACGATTATCCATGTGGCGGTCAATGGCGAATATGCCGGCCACATCATCATCAACGACCGGGTGAAAGAAGACAGCGCGGCGGCGGTGAAGACGCTGAAGGACATTGGTGTCCAGCATGTTGTGATGCTTACGGGCGACAGCAGGACGGTGGCCGCCGAGGTGGCGCAAAAGCTCGGCATCAACGAATGGCATGCTGAGCTGCTTCCCGCCGATAAAGTAGCCTGCCTCAACGAAGCACTGAACTCTAAACTCTCAACTATTAACTCTAAACTAGCATTCGTGGGCGACGGCATCAACGACGCGCCGGTGCTGGCCCGTGCCGATGTCGGCATCGCCATGGGCGGATTGGGGAGTGACGCGGCCATCGAGGCGGCGGATGTCGTGCTGATGGACGACAAGCCCACCAAAGTGGCTGTTGCCATCCGTATTGCACGTCGCACGTTGCGTATCGCCCGTCAGAACGTGGCTTTCGCCATCGGGGTGAAGGTGGCGGTGCTGCTGCTCGCCGCTTTCGGCCTCGCCACGATGTGGATGGCCGTTTTTGCGGATGTCGGCGTCACCGTCTTGGCAGTGCTAAATGCGATGCGCGCGATGCGTTGCGAGAATGATGAAACGAATAAGTGATATATAGTATTTTTTCCTTAAGCAGTCCCGAAGGGACAAGACGCGCGAAGCGCAATTAACCCCACATAAGGCGAAGCCGCAGTGTGGGGAACGTAAAAATGAACACTATGAACGAAGAACAAACCTTACGCAATGCCGGTGTCCGCGTGACGGCGGTGCGGCTGCTGATCTGGCGGACCATCCACAAAGAGTTCGCCGGGATCTTCAATTTGGCGGATTTGGAGGAGGTGTTGCCCACGGTTGACAAGTCCACCCTTTTCCGGACGCTCACCCTTTTCAACGACAGCCGCCTCATCGATGCCATCGATGACGGGTCGGGTTCCCAAAAATACTGTGTCCGCAACGCTGATGACCCATTGTCTGGGGTGCGGCACGTTCATTTCAGCTGCAAGGTCTGCCATCGCACGGTCTGCCTGACGGATGTCACACTGCCGGAAGTCACCCTTCCGAACGGCTATGTCGCCGAGGACACCGAGTACGTGGTGAAGGGGGTGTGCCCGAAGTGTAGCCAAATCAAGAATTAAGAATTAAAATCACGGAATTATGGTATCTTTGCCGTTCGAAATTTGAACGGTTATGAAGATACTTCACACCTCCGACTGGCACATCGGGCAGGTCCTTAACTTCCACTATGACAGGCAGGAAGAACATCAGCACTTCCTCGACCAGTTGTGCCGCATCATCGAGCGCGAACATCCTGACGCGCTCATCGTGAGCGGCGACCTCTACGACAAGAACACTCCGAGCAATACGGCCATGCGTTTTCTTTCCGATAATCTGCTCAGAATCTGTGATATAGCCCCTGAGATGCCGCTTGTCCTTACCGCTGGAAACCACGATAGCAGCTCGCGCATCGAAAGCATGTCGGGCGTGTGGAAGCGCGTGAACACCTATTTCGTCGGCGCGGCGGAAAGGGTGGGGGGGGAATACCAGCTCGACAAGCACATCATCGAAATACCCGGGAAAGGTTGGATTGCGGCGGTTCCATATATCCCCGATTACCAGAACGACTTATACAACATTATATTAAAGGAGATTGTCGCACGAAATGTCCAAAATTTGCCCGTCATATTGATGGGACACACCACCATCGGAAATGCCATTTTCTCCGCGCACGAAAGCACTACTTTCAACGGTCGGGACATCGTTGGCGGTATCAACAGCATGAGTCTCAGTGATATAGAGAATTACTACGACTATTTTGCATTAGGGCACATCCACACGCCGCAGACGTTGGGCAACGGTAAGGCTCGCTATTGCGGGAGTCCCGTGCAGCTCAATTTCAAAGAGCAATTTCCGCATTCGGTAACGGTGGTAACCCTTGACCATCACGGAGAAGCACCGACAATCAAGACCATCGAGCTGGTACCGCTGCGGAAATTCTACGTCATCCCGTCCAAGCCCACCCCATTGGAGGAGGCACTTACTTATTTGGAAAACAATCTTCCCGACAGTCAGGGCTATGTGCAGGTCAACATCTTGTCGGTGGAGCGGTTGCCTTCCGACACGGAGAACCGCATCCGTGCCATTCTTGAAAAGGGCGAAAATCTCCTCTACTGCGACTACAAGTGCACCCGCCCTGCCGTTAAAGGTGGCAGTTCAATGGAAAAACCCGACTTCAACCTGTCGGAATTCAAGGAAAAGAGTCCGTTGGAGATCGCCGAGCGCTATTTCCGCGACTCCAACGGCGTGGAAATGGACGACACTTTGAAGGAGATGCTCCACGCCGTAATACAAGAAGTTAGGGATAGCCAAACTCTATAACGATAGACTGTTCACTAATCACCATTCACTGCCCACTAATCGTAACAAAATGAAATTCAAACAACTGACGATAAAAAACATCAACTCCATTGCGGATACGGTCATCGATTTCGAGCATCTGATGCCCCAAGACCAGCACATTTTCATGATTTGGGGACCGTCGGGCGCGGGTAAAAGCACCATCCTCGACGCAATCTGCATGGCCCTATTCTGCAAAACCCCTCGACTGCAGAGCATTACAGAGAAAAAGGAAAACCAGTACCAAGACCCGGAGTTCCAGTTCAGTGACCGTGCCAAAGGTATCGCCATCAACGATCTCCGACAGTATCTGAAACGCGGCACAAAAGAAGGCTACTGTGCATTGCAATTCGTTGGGAACGACAGCGTTACCTATACGGCCAAGACCGCTTTCTCCATCAATCGGAATGGCAATCTGAACAACATCGAATGGTCGCTGACTTCTGAAAATGGCCAATGGAGTAAGGTGAAAGAGGTTGAGCAACAGGTGATTACAGTTACGGGATTAACATACGAGCAGTTCTGCCGCACCACGATGCTCGCGCAGGGCGAGTTCACCAAGTTCATGAAGAGCGACCAGAACGCCAAGGCCGAAATCCTCGAAAAACTCACGGATACCAGCGTTTTCTCCGAACTTGGCCGCAAGATCTACGAGAAATACAACCTCAAGAAGAGAGATTACGAGAATCTGAACCGCGAAAATGAGAACATCGTGCGCTTGAATGATGAGCAAACCGCGGAATACCAGGCACAGATCAGCGCCATCGAAGACGAAAACAAACAGCTGCAATCGGAACTGGATGGTTACCACCAAAAATCGAACTGGATTAAGCAATTGGCTAATTTACAGAAAGATGCGGAAGGCTCTGAAAAACTGTGGAAAGAGGCGAGAGAGAAATTGGATTCCGAAGAGAATCAGAAGGTGCGTCAGTTTATCACCCAATGGGAGCAGACCGAAACCGAGCGCAATATCCTGCTTGAGTTGCGCAAATTGTGGCTGAACGCTACAGAATTGGCCCAATCTGAAAATGAATATCAGATTCAATACCAGCAACTTACGGCAGGATACCTTTTCTTGAAGGAGACCCTTTCTCAAACCGAGGCTTCGAGGCAGCAACTGCATGATAGCCTCCTGGCACAGGCATACAAAACCGAAACGTTTGCCAACGCACAGTCGCTCTCCGAAAAACTCAAGCAGTATGCCCAATTGGGTCAGACTATTGACAAAAACAAAGACAAATATCGTCAGAATTCGTTGGTTTTGGCCAATTCCGAACATACTATAGCGCAAAAGCAAGCGGAAAACAGTCAAATGCAGTCGGAAATTGACAAGTTTGAGAAGGAGTTGAACGAGCTGAAAGAGAAAGCCAAGGCGTACGATTTGGGTCAATTGACGATGTTGCAATCCCAGCAAAAGGATGTCCAACGCGATTTGAATGAAGCCGGCAAGTCTGTACAAACGCTTAAGAATCAGCAGAATGAAATCAAGGAACTCAAGAATGCCCTTGAAGAGAAGCAACAACAGAAGGAGATGTTGACGGCTCAAGAGCAGCATGATCAGGAAGAATACGCAAAAGCGCAAAGGGCACAGGAGGCTGCTCAAAATGTCTATGATTCTGCTGCTAAGAGTGTGCACGATTTCGCGAAGCAAGTGCGTGCCACCCTCCAATTAGGGGACATCTGCCCCGTGTGCGGTCAGAAGGTCGCGCAACTACTGACCAACGAAGCGGCGGAAGAGAGCGTTATAAAACTCAAAAAGGAATTAGATGACGCGAAAAAAACAGTGGCTTCAGCCAAAAAACAACTCGATGAGACGATTACAAGACACAAAACGGTCGAATCCGACGTGCAATTACGTACAACCGACCTGCATCACAAAAAGCAAAAACTAAACACCGATTTGTCTGCCCTGAAAGACCTCTGCCAACGACTGCAAATCCTCGTCAATGAAACCATACAGGATCAGATCAACCAGAAAGTCGCTGAAAACGAGCTTAATCTGAAAAAATTGGAGTGGAAAATCAATTATTCGCGCAAAACCACTCAGCAAATCGACAAGGTTAATACAGCATTGGAAAAGCTGAAGAAGCAGCAGGAAAAACTACAAAAAGACTATCACGAAACCGAACTGCAAACGACTAAATTAGAGGAAGAGAACAAGGCTTTGCATACGAGATGGCAGGAAGAAGAAAAACAACAGTCCGAACTGGAGACAGCCATCTCTGAGTTTTTGGCCACGGCTTATCCCAAATGGATCGAAAGTCCGGTGCAGACCGCACAAAATCTGACTAACGAGGCCAATGTCTATGCCAAATCGCAAGAAAAGATGGCAAAACTGCAGGAATCGGCAGAAAAACTACGGAATGAACAACAGCAAATAGAACGCAACCAACAGCAAGTGCGGTCGCTTTTCGACTGGCCGACTGCTGAAAAGCCGCAATCTGTTGAATATTTGGTGGACAAATGGGCAGAATTTGCCCCGAAGTGCACCGTTTTGTCCCAGAATTTGACAAATTTGCGTTCCGACATTGCCCAAAAGGAGTCTTTGCTACAAGCTTTCTATTCCGAGCACCCCGATATTCAAGAAGATACCTTAACCCGTTTGACCAATACCTCCCGAGAAACCATTGCACAACGGCGGGAGCAACAGACAACTGCGCAGAACAATGTGCAAACCGCTTTCGGAAAATGGCAACAATCGCAGTCTTCCTTGCAGAAGCATCAGGAATCGAAACCTGCTTTCTCGGAAGGAGAAGATTTCGAACAAATTGAAGCGACAATTACGTCAAAAAACCAACTAAAGAACGAAAAAGCGCAGCTTATTGGCCAAATTCGTCACATATTGTCGGAAGACGAACGCAACAAGAAACAATATGCCGAAACTCTCCGTAAATTGGATGCATTACAGCAGGAAAAGAACCAGTGGGAGCGGCTCAGCAACGTTTTCGGCGACAGCACCGGCAGCAAATTCCGAAAAATCGCACAGAGCTTCCTCCTGCAGAAGCTGCTCGACAACACCAATTATTTCCTTGGGATGCTTTCCGACCGCTACGAACTCACCGGTGCCGGTCGTGAGCTGATGATCTTGGTGAAGGACAAGTACTTGAGTGACGCCCCGCGCCCCGTGGAGATGGTCTCCGGCGGCGAAAGCTTCCTTATCTCCATCGCCCTTGCGTTAGGACTTTCCAATCTCGCCATGCAGGGTATCTCCTCCGACTTCCTCTTCATCGACGAAGGCATCAGCCAGTTAGACAGCACCCTCTGCGATACCGTGGTGAACACGTTGCAGCAATTGCACCACATCGTACACTGTAACATCGGCATTATCAGCCACTTGGATGTACTTGCGGAGAAGATTCCGACGAAGATTCTGGTGCAACCCGTGAGCCACGGCACGAGCTCCGTTGCAGTTAGTAGTTAGCGGTTAGCCGCCATAATCTGTTGCCTAATATAGGAAATTATTGTATGGATAAATCTGGATATGCAACTTCTTGATCTCCTCGTACAGGAAATCGCGCATTTCGTTGATGTTTTCCTTCGTTTTGGCGGAGATGAAGAGCGTTTTCGGGCCGAGTTTCGCCATCCAGGTGGCTTTCAGCTCATCTAAGGTGATATTTTCCTTTGTTTTGGGCGTGAGGTCGTCTTCGGCCTTCTCTACCCAAGAGTATTGGTCTATCTTGTTGAAAATGATGATGGTGGGCTTGTTCCCGCAGTCAATCTCGTCGAGGGTTTTCTGCACCGTCTGAATCTGCTCCTCGAAGTCCGGGTGGCTGATATCGACCACGTGCAGCAGCAGGTTCGTCTCGCGAATCTCGTCCAATGTCGATTTGAAGGACTCCACCAGTCCGTGCGGGAGTTTGCGGATGAACCCCACGGTATCCGATAGTAAGAATGGAAGATTTTGGAACACCACTTTGCGGACGGTCGTGTCGAGGGTGGCAAAGAGCTTGTTTTCGGCAAGGACCTCGGAGTTGCTCAGCAGGTTCATGATGGTCGATTTGCCTACGTTGGTATAGCCCACTAACGCCACTCTGACGAACTGCTCGCGATGCCCGCGCTGGGTCTTCTTCTGTTTGTCGATTTCCTTCAACCTTTTTTCTAACAATGAGATACGGTCGCGGATGATGCGGCGGTCCGTTTCGATTTCCTTCTCACCGGGACCGCGCATGCCGATACCGCCGCGTTGTTTCTCCAAGTGTGTCCACATGCCCGTCAGGCGTGGCAGCAGGTATTTGTATTGTGCCAGCTCCACTTGCGTCTTGGCGTGCGCCGTCTGCGCGTGCTTGGCGAAGATGTCGAGGATGAGGTGTGTGCGGTCCATCACCTTGCATTTTGTAAGTTCCTCGATGTTACGCTGTTGCGATGGCGGTAGCTCGTCGTCCACCACCACCATGTCGATGTCGTGTTCGTGCACATAGTCGGCCACTTCGCGGATCTTGCCTGAGCCGAAATAGGTGCGCGTGTCGGGGTGCGCGAGGTTTTGGATGAACTTCTGCACGCAGACGCCGCCGGCTGTCTCCACCAGGAAGGCAAGCTCGTCGAGGTACTCCATCGTCTTTTCCTCCGCCACGTTCGGGGTCGAGACGGCAATCAGCACAGCTGTCTCGCGGTAATTGTCGGGGTATTCTATCGCATTCTGTTTTGCCATTGACAGGATTGTTTCAATGGCGGCAAAAATACAATTTTAATGGGTTAGTAGGTTAGTAGGTTAATAGGTTAATAGGTTAATGGGTTAGTGGGTTAGTGGGTCCAATTATTTCCATATTTTTCCATAAAATGTGATTTTTGAATCCATCTATTTCCATAATCAGCCATAATTTTAAGCTAATTACCTATCAATCACAAGTTTAATAGAGTTATCAACTTAATTTTTGTAACTAATTATTTTTCAACAAGATATTGTTGATGTTCATTAGTGTTGATAACTTTTTTCCAAAAATTTCCACTATGTATTATACTGATAATCAGACATCTATTTATTGTTTTTAACAATAGTTGTTAAATATAAGCGGGATTATGGAAATGCACTTTATAAAAATTATATTTTTGCACCGGAATTTAATGGCATAGAATCGTTATGGCAATCGACTACGGATATTGGGAAGTCTCGATAGAGAAGAGCGGGCGGCTGAAGCTGCCTGCGGCTCTGTTGCAGAGGTTGCCGGAGGACGAGCGCAAAACGTTCTATGTCACCCACGGTTTCGGCGAATACATCTCCCTGTGGTCGGACAAGGCCTACCGCAAGCAGATGGACTACATGAATTCGCTGGACCGCAACCTCAAGCGTGTAAAGCTTTACCGCAACGCCTTCCTGCGCAACACGGCCATGTTGGAGTGCGACTCACAGCAGCGCATCGTGATACCCAAACCCTTGATGGATATGTATTCCATAGACAAAGAGTTGGTGATGATTCTTGACAATGGGCAGATCGAAATGTGGAATAGCAAGACCTATCACGAGAAGTTCGACATGACTCCTGAAGAACTGGAGAATCTTAACGAGGAGATGCACCTCGGTCACTTTATGGAGGAAAAGGAGGGCGCGAATGGAATATCATAACCCTGTACTCCGACAACTTTCTGTAGATTACTTGGTTACCAATCCTGATGGGATTTATGTGGATGTCACCTACGGCGGTGGCGGCCACTCCCGTTGCATTATGGAGAAACTGCAGCAAGGCCGGTTGGTCGCCTTCGACCAGGATGCCGATGCCCAATCGCAGCTGATTGAGGATGAAAGATTTACATTCGTTGCTTCCAATTTCAAGAACCTCGGTCGTTTCCTGAAATACCATCAAGCCTATCCTGTCGATGGCATTCTCGCGGATCTCGGGGTTTCGTCCCATCAGTTCGATACGCCCGAACGCGGCTTTTCGTACCGTGAGGACGGGGCTTTGGACATGCGGATGAACAATCAGACGGGCCGGTCGGCGCAAGATGTGGTCAACCAGTACGACGAGAAGGCCTTAAGTGATGTTTTCTACCGTTACGGCGAGTTGTCGGACGGTCGCGCCTTGGCCCGCCGGATTCTGAAAGCTCGTGACAGTCAGTCAATTACCACCACGCAGCAGCTAGTGGAGGTGTTGAAACCTACCTTGCCCCGCGGCAAGGAGAACAAGTCCCTTTCCCGCATTTTCCAAGCCATCCGCATCGAGGTCAACCAGGAGATGTCCGTTTTGGAGGCTTTCTTGGAGCAGACCGTTGACGCGCTGAAGGTGGGCGGCCGTTTGGTGATTATCTCCTACCATTCGTTGGAGGACCGATTGGTGAAGAACTTCCTGCGGGCGGGGAATTTCAGCGGCGAAGTCGAGAAGGACTTCTTCGGCAACCCGCTGTCTCCGTTCAAACTGGTCACAAGGAAGGCTATAGTGCCTGACACAGAAGAAATTAACCTTAATCCTCGCGCCCGTAGCGCCAAACTGCGCGTCGCCGAGAAAATCAATCCCGTCAATCATGGAAACCGCGTCTAAAAACAATAACGAACAACGACCCAAAGGCAGCCGTTTCGGCAATTTCTTCTCCAACATTTTTGGCGGGGAGATTTTGGCGAACAAGAAGATGCGCCCTTGGTATTTCTATTTCTTATTCTTGTTTGTGCTGGTGGTGGCACTGGTCATCAGCGAACAGCAGATCCGGGCCAAAGAGAAGGAAATCAATCAGTTAGAAAATACATATAAGCTGGAAATCAGCAAGTTGAAGGCCAACAACCAGTTTATCCCTTACGAAAAGAACAAAATCCTCATCCAGCGGATGCAGGAGAAGGGATATATCACGGACGAGAAACAATGTTATACGGTGAAGGAGACGCCGAAGCCGGTGGAGAAACGCCGTTGGTTCACCAGAAAGGAGAGGAAACATGAGAACAAATAAAAAAACGGAGGTGTCTTCTTCCACGTTGCGGCGGATGACCGTCGTCTATTTGGCGGTGATTTTGGTGGGAATCGCCTGTCTGGCGAAAATTCTCTATCTCTCCATTGCGGAGCGTGCCGTTGCCTCTGGCGATCCCGACAAGTGCGTGGAGTTGATTGGGCTGGATAAGGGGACGGTGGATAGCCTGAGGGCTCTCAACAAGTATTGCTACGTTCTTGAGAACTCGCTCAGACCTGTCCGGGGTGAGATTTACGATGACCACGGCCGTGTGCTGGTCGCCAATTTCACCGTGTTCGAGGTCGCTTTTGACGGCAAGGGATTCGCCAGGGAATACGCCGACACGCTGAAGAAGAACCCCAAAGCGTACGATGAGATTTTCCGCCGTCTGGCAGATGATTTCTATTACCAGTTCAAGGATCGCTTTCCGAAATATAACGCGGATTATTATTATCAGTTTTTTGTCGGCAATATCCAGAAAAAGCATTATGCGACCCTTTTCCCGGTGAAGGAATGGGACGAGAGTGTATGGGTGACGGGCGCCGACACGTCCTTTATCAAAAACAGGGACTATCTCTATCGGAAAGTGCCGGACGAGAAGTCCGGCGAAACCGTGCGCAAGCGCATTCTCCACACCCATTTCAACTATGTGCCTGCCAATGTGCGCATTAACCCTTACGGGGAGATGGCCAAACGGACGCTCGGAATGGAATCTGGTGACCGCCAGTACGGTTTGGAGCATACGATGAATGATATTCTGGCCGGGGTGGAAGGCAGTAAAAAATACCTCGAGCTCAACCACGCTGTGGTGCCGCTTCGCGACCGTCTGGATCCGACGGATGGTTATAACATCCATACTACCATTAAGTTAGAGATTCAACATGCTGTGCATAACGAGCTGTCACGTAAACTTTCGGAGCTGGGGGCTGAATGGGGCTGCGCCATCGTGATGGAGACCAAGACCGGCGAAATCAAGGCCATTTCGAACCTCCGCCGTGCCGCCGCGGACGCTTCTTACTACACCGAGAGCATGGAGTATGCGCTCAACGCCAAGGTCGAGCCGGGCTCCACCTTCAAGCTCGCTTCCCTGTTGGCCTATTTGGAGAAGAATCCCAATGACACGGTTGGCAGATACCCGATATATCATCATACCTTTGAATATCCCACGAAATCAGGGCAAATCAAACGTTATTCAAAACTGGATCACCCGTGGGATTCGGAACCCGTGTCCGCCCTTGAGGTGTTCAAGAAGTCCTCGAATGTGGGTATCGCGGAGATGATATTCACCACATTCGGGAGAAGGAATTTTGCCAATTATCTTGCGCAGTTGAAGAAGTTCGGACTGTTGGACACTGTCCATTGCCAGCTCGGCGACCTTATGCCCGCTCGCATCAGGGATGGGTCCAATGACTTCAACACCTATTATGCCACCTGCTTCGGTGCCGGTTTCAACATCCCGATTATCCGCACGTTACTCTATTATAATGCCATCGCCAACGACGGCAAGATGATGGCGCCGCTGTTTGTTCGCTATGTCACAAATACATACGATACCGTCCAGCGCTTCGAGCCGCAGGTGCTGATGGACTCCATCGCTTCTCCTTCCACGGTCAGGAAAGCTCGTTACTATCTGGAGCAGGTTGTGTGGGGAGAAGGCGGCACCGCCTACCGCTATCGGGACAAGAACTGCATGTTTGCAGGCAAGACGGGTACACGTGACATTTGGGACGAGGCATCGCACAGTTACCGTAAGGACATCAATGCCGTGTCGTTCTGCGGCTATTTCCCGATGGACAAGCCGCAATACACCGTCATCGTCTATATTTACGGTGTTCCGCAGATGAGTAGTGTGGCCGTGGACGCTTTCGCCCGCATCGCCCGAAGCATCATGAACAGCTCGAATTACAGTGCGACCCGCAAGGCCAGCGATTTCCCGTTCACCCCGATAGGCCGCACCGCGCCCATCCGCCAGCAATTCTTCAACACCCTGTTGAGCGGACTTGGGTATGATACGGTGACCCTTGAGAAGCCAGTCCCGTATCTGCGTGTGGACAAGGCGGATACGAACAGGAAGGTCACCGCTTTCCCGTTGCCGTTGAAAGAGTACCAGAAGATGCCCGACGTGCGTGGGATGATTGCTTCCGATGCCGTCACCGAACTCATCCGTGCCGGCTACAACCCCCGCGTCACCGGCAAAGGCCGCGTAAAATCGCAAGTGCTTGATAAATCGTCCGGCATCGTCAAACTCTATCTCGAATGACCCCATTAACCGACTAACCCATTAACCGACTAACCCATTAACCGACTAACCCAAAGTAAGACAATGAAACCATTGAATATACTCCTGAAAGCGTTGCGCTCGCACGTGCTGACGGGTTCCCCGGAGATGAACATCACGGAGATCCTGTTCGATTCGCGTGCCGTGGCTTCCCAGCCAGAGGGTTCCTCGCAACTCTATGTAGCCCAGCGCGGTACGCAAACCGACGGGCACAAGTACATCGGGGCGGCGATTGCGCAAGGCTGTCGCGCCGTGGTGTGCGAGACGATGCCCGAAACCATCGAGGAGGATGTCTGCTACATTAAAGTGGCGGACAGCTCCGTGGCCTTGGGGCAGCTTGCCGACGCGTTCTTCGACCATCCGAGCCGCAAGCTCAAGCTGGTGGGCATCACCGGCACGAACGGAAAGACGAC
>Ga0265299_10001684_pt1 | contig 24400 bp, 19 predicted proteins | sample AusTroGonzalo_MG_4_FD_193485 | JGI IMG/M metagenome (GOLD analysis project Ga0265299, IMG submission 193485) | Bovine rumen microbial communities from tropical cattle in Woodstock, Queensland, Australia - Gonzalo_02 | ecosystem: Host-associated > Mammals > Digestive system > Stomach > Rumen ... | reverse complement strand
GGCCAATTACATGCCCAATACGGACCAGCTCCAGAGCAACTGGACCTGGCTGCGTAAGCAGATTGAGGCCGGTAAGGTGGTTTCGGCCTGGTCTCTGAGCTACGGCGGCGTGGCCGAGGCCCTGGTCAAGATGTCCCTGGGCAATGCCCTGGGCGTAAATGTCAAACTCCCCGAGGACGACCTCTTCTCCTTGGGCTACGGATCGGTCGTATTTGAAGCTACCGAAACTTTTGAAGAGGCCGTCCTTTTGGGCGAGGTTACCGCTTCCGGTATCTGCATCAACGGCACCTGCGTGTCGCTGGAGAAGCTGGAAGACGCTTATGAAGGCAAATATTTCAAGCTCTATCCTCCCAGAGTGAAGGCTGCTTTTGAGGAGCCCGTTCCCGCTGTAGCTCCCAAGACCTTTGCCTCCTCCAACCTGGTTTACCCCGGTACTCCGGTGGAGCATCCCATTGTATGCATGCCTGTGTTCCCGGGCACCAACTGCGACTACGATACCGCCAAGGCTTTCCGCACCGCCGGCGCCGAGGTTCGGCCCTTCGTATTCCGCAACCTTACCCCTGCCGATGTTCTTTCCTCCATCGACGAGCTGGCCGCTCGCATCTCCGAGAGCCATATCCTGGCTTTCTGCGGCGGCTTCTCCTCCGGTGACGAACCTGACGGCAGCGGCAAGTTCATTGCCAGCGTTATTGGCAATGCCAAGGTGGGCGCTGCCATATCGGCCCTCCAAAAGCGCGGAGGCCTGATTCTGGGTATCTGCAACGGCTTCCAGGCCCTGGTCAAGAGCGGTCTGCTGCCTTACGGCAAGCTGGGCTGCGTGACGCCGGCTTCGCCTACTCTTTTCCGCAACGACATCAACCGCCACATCTCCCTGGTGGCTACTACCGAGGTGGCTTCCGTGAATTCTCCCTGGCTGGCAGGCTTCAGCAAAGGCGAGCGCCACAGCATTGCCTTCAGCCACGGCGAGGGTAAGTTTGTGGTAGGGGAGGAACTGGCCAAGGAACTCTTTGCCAATGGTCAGGTGGCCTTCCGCTATGTGGACAATCCCAATGGTTCCCATTATGACATCGAGGGCATCCTCAGCCCCGACGGCCATATCCTGGGCAAGATGGGCCACTCCGAGCGTTACGAGAACAACGTATTCAAGAACATCAGCGGCAACCGCTGCCAACCCCTTTTCCAAAACGCAGTGAATTATTTCCGTAAAACGAACGCATAATATGCAAAAGAGAGAACTCATCTTCAAAGGAAACGAAAAAGAGGTCTTTGCTACCGACAACCCCAATCAGGTGATTTTCCGGTACACGGATGTCACGGTGGCCTACAACAACATCAAGCGTGCCCGCTTTGTTGGAAAGGGCGTGCTGGATAACCAGATTTCGGCCATCCTGCTGGACTACCTGAACCAGCACGGTATTGAAACCCACTTCATCGAGGTGGTGGGACCGGACGAGCAGCTGTGCCGCAAGATTGAGATTATCCCCCTGCAGGTGGTGGTTCGCAACCGCCTGGTGAGCTCCGAAGCGGTACGTCTGGGTGTTGAGGACGGTTTCAAGCCCGGCAACACCATTGTGGAAATGCGTTACAACAACTCCGAGCTGGGAGACCCGCTCATTAACAAACACCACGCGGTGGCCCTGGGTCTCATGAGCTATGAGGAACTGGCCCACGTAAAGCAGGTGGCCCTCAAGACCAACGAGCTGCTGGGTGAACTCCTGCACGGGGTGGGCATTGAGCTGGTGGATATGCGTTTGGAATTTGGACGCGCCTCCGACAACGGCCACATCATCATCTCCGACGAGATTTCCCCCGATACCTGCCGCTTCTGGGACGAGGCCACCGGCGAGAAACTGGACAAAGACCGTTTCCGTCTGGACCTGAGCGATGTGGTAGCCAGCTACCGTGTAGTACTTGACAGACTTAATTCTATTGAATAATGGGCGTACTTGCAGTTTACGGCGTTCAGGACGCATCTACTCTCATCTATTACGGCCTTCACAACCTCCAGCACCGGGGTCAGGAAGGCGCAGGCATCATCACCTTTGACGAGGAAGGTCAGCCTCACTCCTACAGGGGTCAGGGCCTTCTGAGCGAGGTATTTACCAACGGCGAGCTCAAGAAGCTCCCCGGCCGCCTGGGCCTGGGCAGCGTCAAGTACGCCAATGCCTCCAAAGGCGGTCTCCAGAACGTGGAGCCGCTGTTCTTCCGCCACTATACCGGAGACTTTGCCATGGCCGGCGAAGGCAATCTGGTCAACGCTCACCAGCTCACTGCTTATCTGGAGAAGCAGGGCAGCCTGTTCCAGACCAGCACGGACAGTGAGATCCTGGCCCACCTGATCAAGAAGACGGGCAAGGAAGAGCGTATTGTGCGCCTCATCAAGGCTCTCAACATGCTGGAAGGCGGTTTTACCTTTGTGATTGTTACCAAGAACCGCATCTACGCCTGCCGTGACAAATATGGCATCAAGCCCCTGTGCCTGGGTAAGCTGGGAGACGGCTACGTGGTCTCCAGCGAATCCTGCGCCTTTGGAATCATGGGGGCCGAATTCATCCGCGACATCAACCCCGGCGAGGTTATCTGCCTGGACGAGCACGGCCTGCGCAGCAACCTGTACTCCAAGTTCTCGCGCCACCGCATGTGCGCCATGGAGTACATCTACTTTGCCCGCCCCGACAGCGATATCGACGGCTGCAACGTGCATGCCTATAGAAAAGAGGCAGGCCGACGCCTGGCCCGCGAATGCCCCGCAGAGGCCGATATGGTAGTGGGCGTACCCGAGTCCAGCCTCAGCGCCGCCATGGGCTATGCTGAGGAAAGCGGTCTCCCGTACGAGATGGGCCTCGTAAAGCACAAATATGTGGGCCGTACCTTTATCCAGCCCGTGCAGTCCATGCGCGAACTGGGCGTAAAGATGAAACTTTCCCCCGTGCGCAGCATTGTGGCAGGCAAACGTATCGTTCTGGTAGACGACTCCATTGTCCGTGGTACCACCTCTCTCAAGATTGTGCGCATGCTGCGTGAGGCCGGCGCCAAGGAAGTGCACGTGCGTATTGCCAGCCCCATGATGAAGTACACCTGCCACTACGGCGTGGATACCTCTACCCCGGAAGAGCTCCTCTGCTCTCACCGCACCCTGGAAGAGGCCTGCGAGGCCATCCAGGCCGATTCCCTGGGCTACCTGAGCCCGGAAAGCACCCGCGACTCCTGCTTTGGCTGCGCCGATCCCTGCCAGGCCTGCTTCACGGGCGAATATCCTACCTTATTATATGACGATTTTAATAGCGAAGACTAATATATGGCAAAATCTTACGAACAGTCCGGCGTAAATCTGGAAGCCGGTTACGAAGTGGTGCGACGCATCAAACAGCACGTGGCTTCGACCTCCCGTGTGGGCTCGATGGGTAACATCGGTTCTTTTGGCGGTATGTTTGACCTTTCCGTCCTGGGCATCAAGGAGCCCGTTCTGGTATCCGGTACCGACGGCGTGGGCACCAAGCTCAAGATTGCCTTCGCTATGGACAAGCACGACACCATTGGCATTGACGCCGTGGCCATGTGCGTGAACGATGTCCTGGCCCAGGGTGCAGAACCTCTTTTCTTCCTGGATTACGTGGCTCTGGGACACAACATTCCCGCCAAGGTGGAAGCCATTGTGGCCGGTGTGGCCGAAGGCTGCCGCCAGGCCGGCTGCGCCCTCGTGGGCGGCGAGACCGCCGAGATGCCGGGCATGTATGAGGACGGCGAGTACGACATTGCCGGTTACACCACGGGTGTTGTAGAGAAATCCAAGCTCATTGACGGCTCCAAAGTCAAGGTGGGAGACGTGCTGGTGGGCATTGCCTCCACCGGTGTGCACTCCAACGGCTTCTCCCTGGTTAGAAAGATTGTGGCCGATGCCGGTCTCAATTACCAGGACGCTATTCCCGAGTTTGGCGGCCGCAAACTGGGTGAGGTCCTCCTGACCCCCACCAAGATTTACGTGAAGCAGATGCTGCAGGTAATCCGCAACTGCGACGTCCACGGTGTGGCTCACATCACCGGCGGCGGCTTTGACGAGAACATCCCCCGCGTGCTCCGTCCCGGTCAGGGCCTGGAGATTCACGAGGGAACCTGGGAGATTCTCCCCGTGTTCAAGATGCTGGAGAAGTGGGGCGGCGTACCGCACCGCGAGATGTTCAACATCTTCAATATGGGTATCGGTATGATTGCCGTGATGGACGAGGCCGAAGCCCCCAAGGCCATCAAGATTCTGGAAGAATGCGGCGAGAAGGCCTCCGTCATCGGTAAGGTAACGGATAAGGAAGGCGTAAACATCATCCTGAAATGAAATCGATAGCGGTCTTTGCCAGCGGAACCGGCACCAACTTCGTGGCCATTGCCAAGGCTTGCGCCGAGGGCGTGATCAATGCCCGGGTAGCGCTCCTGGTGTGCGATAAGCCCGGTGCCCCGGTACTGGACCGTGCCAGGGAGCTGGGGGTGGAGACCTTTGCCTTTTCGGCCAAGGAGTATTCCTCCAAGGCCCACTATGAGGCCGAGATTGTGAAGCGGCTGGATGCCAAACAGGTGGACCTGGTGTGCCTGGCAGGCTATATGAGAATAGTGGGGGAGACCCTGCTGCAGGCCTACGAGGGCAAGATCATCAACATCCATCCGTCGCTGCTGCCGGCTTTCCGGGGCGCCAATGCCGTGGAACAGGCCGTGGCTTACGGCGTCAAGGTGTACGGCATCACCATCCACTGGGTCAACTCCGACCTGGACGGCGGAAAGATCATAGCCCAGCGCGCCTTCCCCTACGAAGGTTCCGACCCTGCCGAGGTCCACGCCATTGGCCAGAAGATCGAGCATGAATTATATGTAGAAACCATAAATAAAATCTTATGAGAGCGTTAGTTAGCGTTAGTGATAAGACCGGACTAGTAGAATTTGTCCAGGGTCTTGTAGATCTGGGTTGGGAAATCATCGCCACCGGCGGTACCCAGAAATTGCTGGAAAGCAAAGGTGTGAAGACCATCGGCATCAGCGAGGTCACCGGATTCCCGGAGATCTGCGACGGCCGTGTCAAGACCCTGCATCCCAAGGTGCACGGCGGCATCCTGGCCCGCCGCGACGTTCCCGCCCATATGGAAACCCTTAAGGAGAACGGTATTCAGACCATCGAGCTGGTTTGCGTGAACCTCTATCCCTTCAAGCAGACCATCGCCAAGGAAGGCGTAACCCTGGAGGATGCCATCGAGAACATCGACATCGGAGGCCCTTCCATGGTGCGCAGCGCCGCCAAGAACTGGAAGGACGTGACCATCGTCTGCGATCCCGCCGACTATGGCAAGGTGCTGGCCGAACTCAAGGAGAACGGCAAGACCTCCGACCAGACCCGTCTGCAGCTTTCGGCAAAGGCCTATACCCACACGGCCGAATACGACGCCTGCATCGCCACTTATATGCGCGCCCAGGCCGGCCTTAACGAGAAGCTCTTCCTGGAGTACGACCTCAAGCAGGGCCTCCGCTACGGCGAGAACCCTCACCAGAGCGCCAAGTTCTACGCTACCCTGGAGCCCGCCCCTTTCTCCCTGGCCTTCGCCGAGCAGATTCAGGGCAAGGAACTTTCCTACAACAATATCCAGGACGCCAACGCCGCCCTTAACGTGCTGCGTGACTTTGAGGAGCCCTTCTGCGTAGCCCTCAAGCACATGAACCCCTGCGGCGCCGCCGTGGGCAAAACCATCGAGGAAGCCTGGCAGGCCGCCTATGAGGCCGACAAGGTGAGCATCTACGGTGGTATCGTGGGCGTGAACCGCACCCTCACCGCCGAGGTAGCTGCCGGTATGAAGCCCATCTTCCTGGAAATCGTCATCGCTCCCGATTACACCCCCGAAGCCCTGGAAATCCTCTCCACCAAGAAGAACCTCCGCGTGATGAAGGTGGATATGACCCGCGACGGCAAGTCCGTGCCCCAGTTCATCAGCGTGAACGGCGGTATGCTGGCCCAGCAGCTGGATACCCAGGTAGAGACCGTTACCCCCGAGATGTGCGTCACCAAGGTGAAGCCCACCGCCGCCCAGCTGGCCGATGCCAACTTTGGCTGGAAGATTGTGAAGCACGTTAAGTCCAACGCCATCACCGTGGTGCGTGACAACCACACCATCGGCGTAGGCGCCGGCCAGACCAACCGCGTAGGTTCGGCCGAGATTGCCCTTAACGAGGCCAAGAACGCCGGCTTCACCGAGGGTCTGGTACTCGCTTCCGACGGCTTCCTGCCCTTCGACGATACCGTGGCCCTGGCCGCCAACTACGGTGTAACCGTGATTGTGCAGCCCGGCGGCTCCATCCGCGACGAAGACGCCATCAAGAAGGCCGACGAACTGGGCATCTGTATGCTCTTTACGGGAGTCAGACACTTCAAACACTGATGCCAAACCCCTCCCCTCGGGGGAGGGACTTAAAAGAGATAAAATGAAGACAGTGCTAGTTATTGGCGGAGGCGGTCGTGAGCACGCCATTGTGGACGCGCTCAGCCGCTCCCCGCAGGTCTCCAAGATTTACTGCGCCCCCGGTAATGCCGGAATTGGGCAGCAGGCCGAAAACGTTCCGCTCAAGGATACGGATGTGGAGGGCCTCAAGGCCTTTGCCATAGAGCATCACGTAGATTTGACGGTGGTGGGCCCCGAAGCGGCTCTCGCCGTGGGCATCGTGGATGCCTTCCGGGCTGCCGGCCTCAAGATCTTCGGCCATACCAAGGCTGCAACGGCCATCGAGAGCTCCAAGGAGTTTGCCAAGAAGCTCATGGCCAAGTACAACATCCCCACGGCTGCCTACAAGGGCTTCTCGGATTATGAGGAGGCCCTGGCCTATGTTTCGGCCCGTCCTTTCCCGGCGGTGCTCAAGTACGATGGCCTGGCTGCCGGCAAGGGTGTGGTGATTGCGCAGGATCTGGAGGAAGCCAAGGCTGCCCTGGCCGATATGCTCCTGGACCATTCCTTTGGACAGGGCAGGGTAGTGGTGGAGGATTTCCTCACTGGCCCCGAGTTCTCTTTCCTGTGCTTCGTGGACGGTTCCCGCGTGTATCCTATGCCGCTTTCTCAGGACCACAAGCGTGCCTTTGACGGCGACAAGGGTCCCAACACCGGCGGTATGGGCGCCTACACGGGCCTTCCTTTCATTACGGAAGAGGACAAGGAGTTTGCCTTCAAGGAGATTCTGTGCAAGACCGCCGAGGCTATGGTTTCCGAAGGTCTGCCGCTTTCCGGCGTGCTCTACGGCGGCCTCATGAAGACGCCCCAGGGCATCAAGGTCATTGAGTTCAACGCCCGTTTTGGAGACCCCGAGACCGAGGTGGTACTGCCCCTGCTGCAGAGCGATATCTACGATATCTTTGAGGGTGTAGCCACTTCTACGCCCGTTGAGGAACCCGTCTGGGCCGATGGCGTAACGCTGGGCGTGGTCCTGGCTTCCAAGGGCTATCCGGGTCATTACGAGAAGGGCGTTGCCATCAACGGCATGCACCGCGTGGGCACGCAGGTGTACCACATGGGTACGGCCCTTAAGAACGGTCAGCTCGTTACCAACGGAGGCCGAGTGCTCATGGTTATTGCCGCCGGCACCGACCTCGCCGAAGCCCGCCGCAAAGTCTACGCCGAGGTAGAGCAGATCCAATGCGACAACCTGTTTTATAGATCCGACATCGCACATCAAGCATTAAAATAACGTCATTCCCGGCTTGACCGGGAATCTCAAAACCTTATTATATGGGAAACATCATTGACGGAAAAGCATTAAGTCTGGTAGTCAAGGACGAGGTAAAGGCCGAAGTCCCCGTTTTGGAGGCCAAGTACGGCCGCAAGCCCTGCCTGGTAGTGATCATTGTAGGTGAGAACCCCGCCAGCCAGGTATATGTACGCAATAAAGTAAAGGCTGCTGCTTATACTGGAATGGAGTCGCAGCTCATTGAATTGCCGGCCGATATCTCCGAAGAAGCCCTGCTGGGAAAGATTGTGGACCTGAACAACGACCCCAAGGTGGACGGTATTCTGGTTCAGCTTCCTCTGCCCAAGCACATCAACGAGGAGAAGGTGATTGACACCATTTCCCGTGAGAAGGATGTGGACGGTTTCCACCCTGGCAACGTGGCCGGTCTGTGGCTGGGCAAGGACTGCATTGTCCCTTGCACCCCTGCCGGTATTATGCGTCTCATTGACAGCGTGGGCGTAGAGCTCAAGGGCAAGAATGCCGTTGTAGTGGGCCGAAGCAATATCGTGGGTAAGCCCGTGGCCAAGCTCCTGCTGGACCGCCACGCCACCGTGACCATCGCTCACTCCCGCACCGCCGACCTGGGCGCCGTTTGCCGCACGGCAGACGTCCTGGTGGTTGCCGTGGGCAAGGCTGGCCTGGTGACCGGTGACATGATTAAGCCCGGTGCTGTGGTCATTGACGTGGGTATGAACCGCAATGCAGAGGGAAAGCTCTGCGGAGACGTAGATTACGAATCGGCCCTTCCTGTGGCCGGCTGGATTACTCCGGTCCCCGGCGGCGTAGGTCCTATGACCATAGCGATGCTTATGAAAAACACCATCGCCTGCTTCCTCTCCCGCCAAGCCTAATCAAAAAAAACCTCCTCGGAGAACACTCCGGGGAGGTTTTGAAAAACAACTTACCTATCAATTCTTGGGGGGCGATTGCCTGATTGAGAGCCTTGGAGCTCCAGACGTTCAACGTTGCCCTCGGCGGTCTCTTTGATGACCATATTAATCTGCTCGTAAATGTCAGACGTATTTCCAATCAAGTTGCTTACTTCTCCCGTATTGTCAAGTTTGCCATATGTAAAGTAAATGTTGGTCATGTCCACATTCAGAAGCAGATTGTCAAGATCGTTGTGGTAGCTATCACGTCTACCAATTTCATGCGGTATAACGGCGGGGGCATTAGCGGAGCCTTCCAGTAGATTACCATTGATTTCCGAGTTACTGATAATAATCTGGTCCACTTTTTCGGAGTTATAGGGCTGAATGATGGGATTTTTACCCAGTACCATCTGTGCAAGCACATCTTGGTCTATTTCTATATTGTTACGAAATACCTCGTGAACAACACCCGGGCGCAGGTATTGGGACAATACCTCGCCATTAATAACGCCTATCTGATTAATTGTGTCAAAATTCTTTACGGCATTGAGAGCCTGCTCGGGAGTAAGGAGCGTACCCTTCTTGTCCAGGGCCTTGGCGGCTTTCTTGTCACCTTCCAGGCTGGCGGTCATCTGCTGATAGTCCACCCACAGGTCACGGACCAGCATCAGTTCATCGGAGGCTTCTGCCTTCTTGATATACTTGTCGGTAGTGTCGATGAAGCGGTTGGCCAGGTAGTTCTGCTTCTGGAGGGTGGTGTAAGACAGGGAAGCGTTGATGGTGCTCTGAGTTACATCGGGGCAGGAAATGCCGGAAACTACGGTGTTGAGGTTGTTACCGGCTTCTATCAGTGCGTTGGCTACATTGGTAAAGAGGGGAGCCTGGTCGTTCATTTCCTTAAGGACGCCCTCAAACTCGGGGATGTCTCCGGCTGCTTTGTTGGACATGTCCACCAGGTTTCCGAACTGAATGGCGCGGGCATGCATGACGGAATAGGCCAGAATGATGCTGTTCTTGTAGTTCTCATCGGCCCGGAGGAGCTCCTCCATATTGTCTATACGCTCGGTGGCGGTTTTACGGGAAAAGCGGGAAGACTTGCCAATATTACCGCCGGTGCTGTCGTTGTTGACGGGCCAGCTAAGTACATAGGAAGCAAGAAGGCCGATGGCGCATACGACGACCACAGTGGCCAGGATGATAATGCTTTTCTTTTTCATATCTAATTGCGGTTAATGTTTTTCTGTTGCAAAGATATATACTACTATATATGCTTCTGTCAAAAATACTCAAATCTTTGTAAAAACGGGTAAATTTTAAACCTCTCCGAGAAGGTCTGGCCTGTCGGAGAGGTTCTTGAAAAACCACCTATTTATTAACCATTATTTTATCTTAAAGTAGGCTCGGAAGCCCTTGATTGCATCCGATTTGGACGGTGACGCAAGTTTTCCGTCAACCGTGATAAAGAGGATGCTCTTGTCGTTGGCCATGAACGGCGTGGGATTGATGGCCGGGACAAAATTCACGGCCGTGGTCTCCGTCGTTGTGACCGTTTTGTTGAAGGTGACTTCCGGGAACTGAGGATCGACATACTCGCTTGACGGCATAATCAGGTACGGCTTTCCGGCTTCGATGGCAGTGACCGTTTCAAAGGTAAAAGAGAGTGCTCCCTCTTCTGAAAGGGCCGAAGCTGTAAGCTTCTTCACCTTTACATCGGCCCCTAAGACCGAGGTAAGGGTTGCAGCAGGAATGGCAAACGGTACGGAGAAGCTGTTCCAGACACCTTTCTCTAGGGTGCGGATCAGTCTGACCGTACGGGTCTGGCCGTTGTTCTCATCGATGGTGGTTTGATTGTCATTGGTCTCCATCAAAACGATGATACCATTGCCCAGTATGGTGACATCATTGTCTGTCATAATGAGCGTATAGGCATCATTAGTGCCGGAGTGGCCGTTGCCGGTCAAGGTTCCCGAAGTAGCCGTATAGGCGACGTCGGAGTTGTTGAAGCTAAGGAGTAGATTGACGGTATCTCCATTACCCGCATAAATGACATCTCCATAGATAAATCCGGGATAGAAGGAGGTTCCACCGTTATTGCTGTATGCAGTAATACCGCTCACGTTATAGGGGACGGCAGTTCCGTTCATGGCAATGGTAACATAGTTACCGGGCGTGATGGTATGCATCAGTTTGCCTTCCTTGACCAGAGAGGAGGATGTGCCAATCTTGTAGTCGCTTGCCAATGCATTGTAGTAGCAGTTGGAAAGGGTAGCCCTGATGGATCCTCCAACAAACATATAGTGCCTGGCCTGACTGTCGTATTTCTTGATAGTAAGCGACGTGGGGGCAAACAGACAGTTCTTTAAATTGGCGTTGGACTTGTTATATCCTACAAAACCGCCTCCTCCATATCCATTACTATTACTGTAGGTAATACTGCCCAGGAAAGTACATCCTTTGAAGTAGAGGTAGGCCTTGGAGTTAATGCGGCTCACATAGGCGCCGGCATTAATCTCTCCGTTGTGGCTGGACGAGATGGCTACCGTGTTGTCGCAGTTCTCGATATAGACGTTGCCGGAAACAAAGCCAGCAAGGCCTGCAGGGCGCGTACCGGTGGTGGTGACGGTTCCGTCAATGTGGAGATTCTTGATGGTAACGCCATCCAGACAGGAGAAAGGAGCAATATGGGTACCGCTTCCGTTCAGATGTACGGTTAATATCTTCCCATTTCCATCAAAGTTACCGCAGAACGATCGACCTGTATTATAATCAGGATCATATGTGCCAATCATTCGGTTCACCTCAATGTTGTTGGCTAGCCTAAAGTACTTGCCGGCGTAGTTGTTGCCTGTAAGCACATCTATTGCCAGATGATCCCAGTCGTCCGGAGTTGCAATGATATAGGGATTGCCAGAAGTTCCGGAACCGGAGAAAGCGGGATAGCTTATTTTCGGTTTGTTAATAGCCTTGTTTGCTACAACCATCCAGTTTTGTCCCAGCAGACTGACCAGTTCACTGGCCGACTTATTGCGACCATCTGAGCCTTGAGTACTGCCCAAAACCCTAGTATAGTAGCATTTGTCAAGATGAATGTCGCTTCCACGGCAAAACGTCTTGTTATCGTTATCCTTAACACTGATTTCTGTGGGGTCGAACAGGCAGTTGTATAAGTAAGCATCCGGTTCATCCTTTACCCAGCCAATAAATCCTCCCCACTTGTCGGTTTTGGTGCCAATCAATCTACCGTCGAACAGGCAGTCCCAGAAGTAGACATCGTCCGAAAAGTCGCTCCCGACAGCTTCTCCCAGAAGGCCGCCGTGGCTGCCGTCACCATCTGTGGTTCCGTTAATGGTAACGCTGCTTCGGCAAGCGTCAAAATATACTTTACCTTCGGCATAGCCGGCAATACCGCCAGCATACTTCGCGGAAGAGGTAATCGTTCCTGTGACCGTTAAATTTCTGATACTGGCTTCGTGGGAAAGATACCGGAATGGTCCGCAGAAATCAGCTGTTGTAGAGTAGTTGACGTTAATGCTTCTACCTGCTCCCTGAAAGATGCCGCGGAATTTACTTTGCGGGGTTCCGATCATTGTGGTTACGGAGATATCGTTGGTCAGCTTGAAATACTTACCATAGAACGAGTCTCCATTGCTCACACGTCTGGCCAAGGCGTTCCAGTTGGCTGCCGACGTTATCCGATAGGGGTCTGCCTCCGTGCCGGATCCGCCAAAATTCTCTGTGCTGCTTAACACGGGTATGGCTTTGCCGCCCTGTTCCTGCCAATTGGCGCCGAGGGCGTTCACCAGAGCTTCCACGCTCATCCCGGAGGCATTTGTGCCCTGTGCATCACCCATAGTCCGGGTATAATAGCAGTTCATAATTTTGAGTCCGCTGGAACTGTCATAGCGGGCCAGTGTCTTACAATGCGAGGTGTTCATTCGCACAATGCTCGAGGGTGAAAACAGGCAATTGACCAAGCTCAAAGTGCCATTTTTGTAGCCCACAAGGCCGGAGTTGTAGTCGCTATAATCGTGTTGAGGATCGCTGGCATTCATTCCAGACAAACTGCCGTCAAAGACGCAGTCCTGAATGGTGACATTGCAGTCGTCATTTTGTATGTAGCCTAGAATGCCACCCATGGTTTTGTCCTTGTTATTACCTTCATCCCAACCATCCCACCAGGCCGATACATTCGTGCTCACACGGCAATTCCGGATAACAACCGTACTGTTGTTTGATACTATACCTACAAGTCCCCCTAAATATTTTTGGGTAGACGTGACATCTCCGTTTACGTGCAAATTCTCAACTACGGCGCCGTTGCTTAAGAAGCGAAATACGGACATTCCCTCAAAGTCTCCGCTCCAGATGCTGGTTTTACTGATATGGGAGGTAATGGTGTAGCCATTGCCGTCAAAGTGCCCCATGAAGCCGTATCCGTCGCTGGCTGCACGGTAGATGTGGATATTGGCCACCAATTTAACGTATTTATCCGTAAAATGCGGATCGTTGCAGTAGTCGTCCCAACTGACGTGGGACTCTCCACATTGGCTAAACCTTTCCCAGTCTTTGTCATTACGGATCAGGTAGGGATCGTCATAGGTTCCGGATCCCACGCCTCCCAGGCTGTTGAAAGTATATCTGTATGCATAGGCGCTCTGTGCTCCCAATACAAGGAGAAGCGCGATCAATATCAGCTGTATCTTTTTCATTTCTCTTTCTTTCTTGGGTTACACAGTTTAGCGGGCTTCGCCTTGGAGAGCGCCACCAAAGTAATACGTGGGAACAGGGGCGTCCAGTCCGACGAAGGAAAGACTCTGCAGCTTCTGTTTCTTCAGTCGGGCCGTTACCCTGTAGTACTGGCCTTTTTCGAAGGAAGTATTGGCTTTCGTAAACTCGTAGTACGCTGCACCCACCTGGGCGGTTATGGTAACCGTCTTGTCCGAGAAAGCGGGAAGTGCCACATACAGCTCGCTGCTGGCGGCGGGGGGCGTAATGGTGTAATTGTTTGTGCCATCGTTAAACACAAACTGGGTGGCGGCCAGCGATGCCGGCGTTGTGTCGTTGTCCGTGAGCGTAAACTTCACAATGGCCTGCTGACTCTCAAAATGGGCCATAGTGGTCTGGATGGTGAGTCCGGTGACGGACGTCACGGTAACGTCGGCCAGGGCATAATCGCAGTTGGCTGCTATATACTCGATAGTGCCTTGCTGGGTTGCGTAATTGTTCCCGCTGAATTTGAGTGTAAGGACATCGTCCACAGCGGGAGCTGTAGTCAATTGGCCGGACAGGGTGGTTGTAGATGTCCCACTCACTTCGGGAATCAGTTCTCCCAACTTATCTCCGGTGGTGTTATACACGGAAACTATGTCCTCGGCTTTCCACGAGGTCTTGATGACATTGCCATCCACCGTCAAAGCCTTGGTATCTCCGCTCTTTGCGGCCTGCACCGTAAGGGTGTAGACTCGTTCGATCTTTTCTTCCTTGGAAAAATCTTCTTCCTTGGTACGGCTGCAGGAGAGCAGTGCGAATGCTGCCGAGAATACTGCGACAGGCATAACAATCCATTTCATCCTCATGATTAGCCCTCCCATTCTAAATCGCCGCCGTCCAGATAATTCGGTTTGCTGGCTTGCAAGATGCAAGCGTCGGTTTTGAGCTCCACCGCAAAAGCCTGCGGCGACTCGTAATCCAATCGTTTGTTGTGTTCGTCGAGTTTCATAATCAGTCTCTGGTCTACGTGGGTTATTAGTTTCTAAATTTGTTTACAAATTATTGAACCTCAAGTTATAAAAACACGACACCCCAAGCAATAGCCTGGGGTTAATACTTTACCTAAAGTAGAGAAACGAAGTAAAACTTTTTACTTAAAGTTGATTTTGGGGCCCGGATGTTTCAAAAGTTATCCCTGTTGCAAAGAGATGAAACACCTTGCAATCACCGGTTAAAGAGACTATAAGTGCTTCTGCTGGGCCCACTCGCGGGGGGATACGCCCATGATTTCCGTAAAGGTACGGGAGAATACGGTGGGAGAGGAGAAGCCGCATTGGGTGGCCAGATCCTGCAATTTAAGATCCGGATTCTGCTCCTTCAGGCGCTTGGCTTCTTCAATACGGTAGCGGTTTACAAACTGGTAGAAGTTGCACCCGAACTCGTTATGGACAAACTGCGACAGGTAGGTGCGGTTCATGGGCAGCACGGCCTGCAGGTCAATGAGTTTGAAACCCGGGTTGAGGTAGGGTTTCTCCTGCTCCATCCAGGCTTCCACTTTGGCCCGGTTGCCATCGGCGGGTCCTGAAGATTCCGGGAAGATCTTTTCATCCTGGGCCTTTAACTTTTCTCTCTGGCGAATCAGGGACCAAGGGTCTGGTCTGAAGAGAATCTGTTCCGTAGCGTAGGACAGCATGAACAGTACCAGCCACTGCTGGGTAAAGCCGCGGGCATGGCTGTGAGTGGTGCACATGTACACATAGACTATACCTACCAGAATCATCATGACCAGATAGCGCATGATCCAGTCCAGACTGATGTTGTCCAGGGTGGAGTAGTTTTCTTCGCACCAGACCTGGTAGGCGTGCATGTGATTGAACAGAAGGAACAGCAGGGTAAAAGGATAAAGGGCTATGATAGGCGCCAGTCTGACAGGTAGGGCATAGTCCAGGGCCACCAGGGCAAACATGGGCAGCAGTTGCCAAAGGGCACGTTTCCAGTTAAGCCATCCGGGCCTCAAAGCCTCTGCGGGATACAGCAGCATCACCCAACTCAGGATGTTACCAAAGAGAAGTTCATAGGTGGTGAGCTCGTAGGCACCCATATTCATGATGGGCGAGGGAGATGTCATCCAAGAAATAATATACAGACCGTCCATCACGCCCCAGGTAACCAGCGCTATGCCCCACACTTTGCGGATACGGAGACCCTCGGAATGTTTGAAGATAATAATGGCTCCGCTAATCTCGATGGCGGTAACGGCCACTGTGAGAATGGGAGTGATTACGCTGTCAAAATAAGCGTCCGGGATAAAATGAGACAGCCACATGCTTAGCAGCACGCACACAGTGAGGACAACGGCGAAGAAAATGCCGGCTTTGTGTTTCATGATCCATCTCATAGCGTGGCTAAGTTAGGAATAAAAAATAGGAATTCCTATAAAATTAGGATTTTACCTTCAGGGCTGCCTGTACCAGACCGTTGAACAGCGGGTGCGGATTTTCCGGGGTGCTTTTGTATTCGGGGTGGAACTGAGAGCCAATGAAGAAGGGATGGGAGGGGAGTTCCACTACCTCTACCAGGCCGGTGTCGGGGTTGTGGCCGGTGGCCTTGAGACCGGCGGCTTCAAACTGGGCCAGGTATTCCGAGTTAAACTCATAGCGGTGGCGGTGACGCTCTCGGATATCCGTTTTGCCATAGAGCTTGGCGGCCAGGGAGCCGGGTTCCAGGTGGCAGTCGTAGGCGCCCAGACGCATGGTGCCGCCCTTCATAGTGGTCTTTTTCTGCTCTTCCATCATGCAAATGACGGGATGGGCGCTGTTGGGATTGACTTCGGCCGAAATGGCATCGGCCCAACCCAGGACGTGACGGGCAAATTCAACCACGCACATCTGCATGCCCAGGCAAATGCCCAGGAAGGGAATGTTGTGCTCACGGGCATACTGGACGGCGCAGATCTTACCTTCCAGGCCGCGCTCGCCAAAGCCGGGGGCTACCAGGATACCCTGGGCGCCTTTGAGCAGTTCGGCCACGTTGTCGGCGTTTACATGCTCGCTCTGGAGGGTGCGTACGTTTACCTTGCAGTGGTTGGCCGCGCCGGCGTGTACAAAGGCTTCCTGAATGGATTTGTAGGCGTCCTGAAGTTCTACGTATTTGCCTACGAGGGTAATGATAACCTCGTGCTTGGGATTCTTGAGACGGGAGAGGAATTCCTTCCATCGGCCCAGTTCGGGCTGGTCAAAATTCTCTATCTGGAGTTTGCGAACAGCCAGCTCGTCCAGGTGTTCCTCGTGCATGTTCAACGGAACCTGGTAGATGCTCCAGGCGTCAATGCTCTGGATTACGTGACCGGGCTTCACGTTGCAGAAGAGGGCAATCTTGCGACGGAGTTCCGGGGTGAGCGGGTGCTCGGTGCGGCATACAATCACATCGGGCTTAACGCCGCTCTGCTGCAGCATCTGTACGGAGTGCTGCGTGGGCTTGGTCTTGAGCTCCTTGGCGGCGCTGAGGTAGGGGATGAGGGTGAGGTGGATGGTCATGCAGTCCTCGTCCGGGAGTTCCCACTGGAGCTGGCGTACGGCCTCGATGAAGGGCTGGGATTCCATATCGCCCACGGTGCCGCCAATCTCAGTAAGGATCACATCGTAGTCTCCGGTCTGGCCCAGCTTGAGCATGCGGCGCTTGATCTCATCCGTGATGTGGGGGACAATCTGCACGGTCTTTCCCAGGTAGGCGCCTTCGCGCTCCTTGGTAATGACGGTGTGGTAAATCTTGCCGGTGGTGACGTTGTTGGCCTTGGAAGTGTACACGCCCAGGAAGCGCTCGTAGTGTCCCAGATCCAGGTCTGTCTCTGCTCCGTCTTCCGTAACATAACACTCTCCGTGCTCGTACGGGTTCAGCGTACCGGGGTCAATATTGATATAGGGGTCAAATTTTTGGATGGTGACGCGCAAGCCTCTGGCCTGCAGCAGTTTGGCTAGTGAAGAGGCTATGATGCCTTTGCCCAGTGAGGAAGCCACTCCTCCCGAAATGAAGATGTATTTTGTGTTCATAACGGGACACAAAAGTACATAAAATTTGGCAAACTAAAAGAAAAAAATTTAAAAAATTTCTGCTGCCCGGGGAGGCAGCAGAAACAACCAATAAAATAGTCTTGTTGAAAAGTTTCGCTTTAGATGCTGGCCTTGCGATACTCCTTACCAAGCTTCTCGAGAACGAGGGTAGCTTTGCGAACGCGAGCCTTGGCGGCCTTGTTTTCGATCTTGTCGATGTCCTTTTCGATAGCAGCAATCTGCTCCTTGATCTTAGCAATAATAGATTCCATTGTTTTGTTAGTTTTTAAATGATTATTGTAATGTGTTATGTTTCTTGCGCTAAGGTAAGAATAAATGTGGAAAAAACAAATATTTTTTTCTTTAATAAAGCGCCTACGACTGGCTTTGCTTGCGGTGCCGGGGGTTTTGGGGGGGCGAAGCGACAGGGCCTGCAGGAAGGAAGGCCATCCCTCACTCACCTATGGGATTCCGCTTCGCGGCATCCCTACCCGCCTGCGGCGGGCTTTGCAAAGCTTACCAAAAAGTGCGTGCTCAAGCAAGCTTGGCACGCACTTTTTGATAACCTTTGCGGTGAGTGAGGGATTCGAACCCCCGTTGCGCTCGCACGCAAACCTGTTTTCGAGGCAGGCTCCTTCAACCACTCGGACAACTCACCTGCTTTGGGGTTGCAAAGTTACGAAAAAATTTGAACTCTGCAATTTCCTACTTGAACCACTCTGTGAGGTGGTCTTTGGCGTAGAGGTAGTAGACGGCTATGCCCACCCAGCTGGTGGCCAGCACCAGGATGCTGCAGATAAGTTTTCCAACCAGGGAGATGGGTTTCTTGAGAATGTCGATGACGGCCAGGACGGCCAGGACAAGACCTGCAATGTAAAGAATGGTTCCAAGCATAGTGTGAGGTTTTTAGGTTTATCTCTGCAAATATAATAAATAATCGGAATGGTTATCGTCCTCCGCCGACTCGTCCCTCCTTCACAGGGCCTTGTTACGGTGCAAAGATGAGATTTTATTTCTATATTTGCTGAGGAAATTAACTAAGAGACAATGAAAAAGGTTTTTGTATTAATGGCCATGTGCCTTACGTTCACGGTGATATCTTGCCGTAAAGATGACATGGGAGGGAAAACAGATCCGCTTCCGTTCCCGATGGACGATTACAAGGACCTGTCCGTATCGCCCGGTGACGATTTCTTCTCTTACTGCAACGGTACATGGTACAAGAATACTCCCACGCCGGCAACGGGAACCGTGGGAGGAGTTTACGATGCCCAAAGGGCCATGGTCCAAAGGGTGGAGGAAATGAAAAAAGACGTGCCGGAAGTTCGTCGTTTCTTCGAGGGCATGGATCACATGTGGGACACCCCGGAAGCCTCCATGGCCTATGTGCAGAAACTGGTGGATGCTATACCGGTGCCTCAAAACCATGAAGAGGCGTTCCGCTATGCTGGAAAACTGCTCATGGAAGGAGTGCCAACAATAGTGGAAATGTTACTGGTATGGCAGGATGGAAAAAACGTTTGTTCCGTATTTCCCGCTACCGATAAGCCTATAAAGCCATCGGACACGGAGACACTGGAAGATTTGGTTCCCGTCACTCAGACTAAATCCGGTGAAGACGGAGTTATTTCCCAAATTGTTAAGGGAATGGGTCTCGACATGGAAAACATATACGTTGCACCTTCTGTCGTCTCTACCTTTGAGTCATTCAGCACCTGGAGCCTGGAAGATTTGTATCAATCCCTAGTTATGGGTGTGAAACGTCATCTGTATCCATATGTGAGCAGTGAGGCGTTGGAGGAAAGCAATAGCTGGAAACCTACCCCGCTTACCGAAGAATCCGCCAAGCTAAATGCACGCATGAAGTATGCATATCCCATATCCTACCACCTTGTGCAGAAATATTTCCCGGCTTCCATAAAGGAAAAGTACCTTGTAATGACCAAGGAAGTAGTGGAGGCGTTCAGGGAGCGCCTCGTGGCCCTGGATTGGATGAGTGAGACTACAAAGAGCAACGCCATCAAGAAGATTGATGCAATGCAGCTGTTTGTTGGCTACCCCGACGAGTGGTGCATGGACGGTATCCCCAAGATTGAAGACTGCGAAACTTTTGTTGAAATCTACCACAGGCTGTCTGCGGCAAAAAACAAGCTGCAGGGCTGCCTGAAGGGGAGCAGGGACTCTTTCACGCAGCATATTATGCTCTATGTCCTTACCGACGACGAAGGTATGGTGCCCACAGACCTTACGCTGGTAAATGCCATGTATGATCCTGCCTCCAACAGCATCATGATCTATCCTGCCATGATGATGAGCCCGGTCGCAAGAGAGGGTATTACGGAAGCCCATACCTATGCCGAGTTTGTTCTAATCGGTCATGAAATCACCCACGGATTCGACCAGAACGGAGCACTTTACGACGAGATTGGGAACAAGAAGAACTGGTGGACGGTTGCCGACAAGTTAGCCTTCGAACGGAAGCAGAATAACCTTATAAACTGCTACGGTCACATGGAATACGACCCAGAGCGTCAGCCCACCGTCTTCAGCGACGGCACCCGTACCCTTGGAGAGAATATTGCAGACCTTGGAGGTTTTCTTACAGTACTGGATGTGTACAAAAAGAAACTTGTGCAGGAGGGTTATACCGGGGATAATTACAATGCGCAGCTACGGAAGTTCTATGAATCCTATGCCGATTTCTGGCGTGTAAAATATGGCGACGAGAAGCTCTCAGATTTGATGAAGAGCGATGTCCACTCCGTTGCCCGACTTAGGGTGAACGGTGTAGTGATGAATACAGACCTCTGGTACGAACTCTACGGAGTTAACCGTAACAATGTCCTCTACCTTGCAGAGGACGAGCGCACCTATATCTGGTAAGTATACTATCGTCCTCCGCCGCCCCGGCCGCCGCTGGAGTGACCGCCGCCGCCGTGGTGCGAGGAACGCCCTCCGTATCCGCTGCGGGACGACGAAGCGCTGTAGCTGTGGCTGCTTCGGCCCGAAGAGGAGTAGGAACTGCGACTGCTTTCGGCGGTTTTACGGATATACTGGGCCGAATAGGTCCTGACAATGTGGGAGAAGTCGGAGGAGAGGGTGACGGCCGCTACGGCGTTGGGCGCAATCTCCTTGAGCTGCCCGGCCACCGTCCTGGCTATTCCCAGGATGGCGCCGTACACCAGATACTCCTTCCAGAGGTGGGCTTCAATGGCTTCCCGCTGTTGAGTGAGGGTGAACTCCATCAGGAACTTGCGGAGGCCCAGGAGATGGATGCCTTCGGCCTTTCCTTCCGGGGTTAACTTGTCGTACATATCTCCCAGCCAGCCGTTTTCCTGCAGGGATTTCTTGCCGGTGCTGCAGGCTTCGGAGTACCATTCGTAGCACTCCTGGCTGTGTGCCTTGGCCCATTTGGAGAACTCGTTCTTTTCCAGGATCTTGTTTTCTCCGGCGGCCGCCCTGAGCATCTTGTACAGCTTCAGGGACAAGGGGTCCAGGTCGGCAGGGTCCTTGAGCGTAAAGCGGACGTCCGTATTCTTCTTTTCCTGCAGGCGGCTCACCTCCAGATAGCCGTTGTAGACCATCCTGAGGATGAGGGCCGAAGCCAGGGGACCGGTGTCGTAGGAGCCTTCTCCCAGCAGTCCCATTACGTATTTGGCCGAAGGAAGACTGCCGTTGAAGGGAATGTCCCGGAACCAGGTGATGTCTTTTCTCCGGATGCCCAGTATCTTTCTATAGAGGTAATTCGGCGATTCCTTTCTCTTCTTGTCTACGTGATAGCCCAGGATACCGCCGCCAATAAGTGCCGACAGGATGCCCAGGATCCACAGGCCCACCGTGTCGTCTTCTTCGTCGGTCCCGAAATCGGCCCCCATCATAGCGCGGTCCAGCACTTCCTGGAAGTCCTGGTCTCTTACGCTGGTGGGCTCCAGGAGGCCTTTGTCCAGGCGCAGGAGCACAATCACGGAGTCGTCCGTGCCAAAGGTGTGGTCGTTTTCCACCACCACGCGGCCGTCTTCGAAGATGCAGATGCCCTCGTAGCCGAAGCCCCAGACGCGGGCCACGGTGGTGTCCAGCTGCGTCTCGTGGGAACCTATGAAGACCCGCACCTGCTCGGGAGGGGTGGAAAGGCCCGGGGAGATGAGCTGCAGGTGCAGATAGTCGTAGTCGCGGGCGCTCTTGACGGCTCCGTGCATCAGGTACAGCGCTTCAAAGACGTGGTCTCCATAGGAACCTATGCCCCAGCAGAGCTCCACACCGTCCTTCTTATGGACAATTCCGCATCGGCCCGCCTTCTCTTCCAGCGTACGGTCCACGTTCCAGTCTCCCTCGTTGCGGAGGGGAACGTCGTCTACCCGCACTTCCAGGCTGTCTATCACTATGTCTCCAAGGTTTTCCCGCACCAGGTACCATTCCGTGATGTTCTCTCCCGTGTTAACGTCCCAGCGCTCATACACGGTGGCGGTGCCGTCCTTTTCCAGGTTCACATACAGTTTGATACTGCGTATAGACTGCCTGTCTGCCCTTGCGGTAACGGCAGACAGGAGAAAAAGAGAGAGTATTAGAAGAAGAATTCTTTTCAATTCTATTCCAGGGGTACTACGCCAATGCCCGGACGGTCCGGAAGCGTGAGCTTTCCGTCCACTACCTTTACGCCGTCAAAGCGGTCGTTGGCAATGAGGAGGTTGCCGTCCAGGTCTGCGAAGTCTACGAACGGGGAGAACTGAGCGGCGGCGCTTACGGCGCAGGAGGTCTCCGTCATGCAGCCCACCATGACCTTCATGCCCAGGGCGCGGGCCATGTTGGCCATCTTCCAGCCCTCACGCATGCCGGTGCACTTCATGAGCTTGATGTTGATGCCGCTGTAGGCACCCATGAGGGACGGGATGTCCTTCATGCGCTGGATGCTTTCGTCGGCGAAGATGGGGAGGGGACTGTGCTCGGTGAGCCAGGCGATATCGTCCAGGCGCTCCTTGGGCATGGGCTGCTCTACCATCACAATGCCGTGCTCCTTGAGCCAGAAAATCTCGTCCAGGGCCTTGTTGCGGTCTTTCCAACCCTGATTGGCGTCTACGGCCAGCGGAACGTCCGTAACGGTGCGGATGGTCTCGATCATCTGCTCGTCCGTATCCAGGCCCACTTTTACTTTAAGGATATTGAATTTGCCTGCGGCTTCCAGGGTCTTTTCCTTGACCACTTCCGGCGTGTCGATGCCAATGGTGAAGGTGGTGGAAGGAGCCTTGGCGGGATCCAGGCCCCAGAGGCGGAACCAAGGCTGGCCCAGGAGCTTACCCACGAGGTCGTGCAGGGCAATGTCGATGGCGCACTTGGCGGCACCGTCGCCCTCGGAGAGGCTGTCAACGTAGTTCAGGATGTCTTCCATCTTGAAGGGATCGTTGAACTGGGAAAGGTCTACCTTGTTGAGGAATTTGGTGACCGATTCCACGCTCTGTCCCAGGTACGGGGGCATGGAGGCCTCTCCGTAGCCGGTTACGCCCTCCCATTCCAGCTCTACCTGCACGTCCGGGGTGGTGGTGCGGCTGTAGCTGGCCACGGTGAATACGTGAGCAAGCTTAAGTTCGTAGGGGAAGAACTTCAGGTGAAGTTTGCCGTCTCCTTTGACAATGTTAAACTTCTGCGGACCGCCGGTGCAGCCCACGAGGCCGGCGCCCAAGGCTGCCAGACCCGCCGTTTTCAGAAAGTCTCGTCTATTCTGCATAATAAGGATTGGTTATAGTCGTGTTAAGGCCTTCCTGCTTGTCAATATAAGGAAGGATGCGGTCTCCGAAGAGATATCGGCCCGTATTGTAAGCGTCGTAATAAGGGTCCGAAGGGTCAAAGCTGCCAATCTGCACCAGGCCCATGGAATGGAGGAAGCGGTTGTTGCCCAGGTAGAATCCTACGTGGGAAGGGCGGGGAGAACCGTCTTCTCTGTATCGGCCAAAGAAAACGAGGTCTCCGGGAATAAGGGCCGATTTTTCCGTAATCCGCTCGCCGGTGAGGTAGATCTGGCTGCAGTCGCGGGGAATGATGATGTCATGCATAAAGAGGGCGGTGCGAACGAAGCCGCTGCAATCCATGCCCTTGGGGGACATGCCGGCCCAGAGGTAGGGGAAGCCCAGCATGCTCTGGGCGGTCTTGAGGATGGCCTCGGCGCTCTGGTCCAGGCCTTTTCTCCACTCGGCCTCCGTCTGGGCGACGCTCTTGTTAACGTAGCCTTTTCTTCCGTCGGGGAATTCTACCTGGAACCATTTGCCCTTCTTGCCCAGGAATTTGAGGCGGTCTCCGGCCACTACGTCCGAGACTACGGGGCTCTTTTCCGAGGGCTGCCTGTAGATAATGCCGTTGAGGGCGGTGACCACCACCTTGGGGGCGGCGTTCCAGGCGCTGTAGTCCTCTTTGCTCATTCTGGTGATGGCGGCGTAGTGCACCCAGCCGGTGTAGTTGTCGGGGGTTTGCACCTGCGGCCAGGGATTGCCGTTGTCACTGATCTGAAGCACATGCACCGGCGTTCCCAGAAGGGACTGGGAGACCATTTCGGCGTCAAAATCTGCGGTGCGGCGAAGGTTGCAGACGGAGATGTTAACTACTCCGTACTCTTGGGCAAAAACGGAAAGGCAGCAGAAGGCTGCAACAAGGAGAGTGGTCAGTCGTTTCATACCTCAAATATAATAAAAAAAGACATCCGAAGATGTCTTTTTCTTAAATTATTTAGGAATTATCCTAGAATACGTCGGGCTCGTTGTTTTTGGGCTCTTCGTTTTCGAAGCGGGGCTTGCGGGGACGATCCTCGCGGCGGGGTCCACGGTCTCCGTCACGGCGGGGCTTGCGGTCGCGGTCGCCATCGCGGCGGGGTCCGCGGTCACCACCCTCGCGGCGAGGGCCACGGGGCTCACGCTTGGGCTCCACATAGCCTTCGGGCTTCTCGGTGAGGGCGCGCATGGAGAGGCGCATCTTACCGGTCTTGGGATCGATCTCGAGGAGCTTCACATCTACCTCGTCACCCACCTTGAGCACGTCTTC
>Ga0265299_10001683_pt1 | contig 24400 bp, 24 predicted proteins | sample AusTroGonzalo_MG_4_FD_193485 | JGI IMG/M metagenome (GOLD analysis project Ga0265299, IMG submission 193485) | Bovine rumen microbial communities from tropical cattle in Woodstock, Queensland, Australia - Gonzalo_02 | ecosystem: Host-associated > Mammals > Digestive system > Stomach > Rumen ... | reverse complement strand
GACAAATTTTCAAACAAAAATCAGAAAATTCTAGCTCTGATGTAACTCTGATGTAAGTCTAACATAACTCTAAGGCAATTCTAACCCTGTCTTGGAGCCGTTTTCTGAAAATCTCAACCTGCAAAAATTCCAATATCCCCTGCAAGTTTTCTTAGACGACCTACTTTGAAACCTGAAACTTGAAACCTGAAACTAGGTATCTTGGTAAATTGGTAAATTGAAATACACAATGTATGCGCTACGCGCATAAACATTTATGTCACTACCCCGCCCTGCGGGCACCCGTTGGAGGCTTCGCCTCCTTTTCCTCTTCGCTCGGCATAGCCAAAAACAAGTTTTGTCTCTGCACTCGCTCATTCGTCAAATCTAAGAGAAGGGGAAAAATCAGGTTGACCCTTGTCCTGATGCTGCGTGCGAGGGCCACGCCGACGAAAAACTTTTGCGGTTTGCAAATGTTTTTGTATCTTTGCGCCTCGAAAAAACGAAGGACTATGTCGAAAAAAATATTGATTGCGACGGGCGGGGGCGACTGCCCGGGACTGAATGCCGTGATTAGGGGCATTGTGAAAAGTGCGGCCCGCGAGGAGGGCTGGCAGGTGTTTGGAAGCATCGAATCGTTTAACGGGATACTGAAAGACACCGTGGAGATTGTGGAGCTGACCGAAAGCGCCGTGAATAACCTGCATGTTATGGGCGGCACCATCATCAAAACCACCAACAAAGGAGGCCCCTTCTATTTCCCCGTACAAAAAGACGACGGCAGCTGGGTGACCGAGGACCGCTCGGAACTGATGAAAAAGCGTCTCGACAATATGGGCATCGACGCCGTAATCAACATCGGCGGCGACGGCTCGCAGTCCATCTCGCTGGAATTGAGTAAAATCGGCATCAACGTGGTGGGTGTGCCCAAAACCATCGACAACGACCTGTCGTCAACCGACTTCACCTTCGGCTTTCAGACAGCGGTACAGATAGCCACCGAGTGTTTCGACAAGATAGTGACCACCGCCGCAAGCCACAGCCGCGTGTTCATCATGGAGGTGATGGGCCGCGATGCCGGCTGGATTGCCCTGCATACCGCCGTTGCCGGTGGGGCCGACGTGTGTATCATTCCCGAAATACCTTACAACCCATACAAAATCATTGAGAAAATAGAACGCTGCTACCGCGAGGGGAAAGGATATTGCAATATTGTGATTGCCGAAGGAGCCAAAGCCCTCGATGGCAAGGTGACCGGCTCGAACCCCACCGCCATAGGCGACCGCCACATCAAGCTGGGCGGCGTGGGTGAAAAGCTGAAACAGGAGCTGATGGAACTGGGAGTGGATCACGATATCCGCGTGACCGTACTGGGCCACCTGCAGCGTGGCGGCACCCCCATCGCTTTCGACCGCATACTGGCTACCGAGTTTGGCGTGAAGGCTTTCGAACTGGTAAAAGAGGGAAAATTTGGCAACATGGTGACCTACCGTCACCCCGACATCCTGTATGTGCCTATTGAGGAAGCGTTGAAGAAACCCCATTTAGTGAACCCCGACACCGACTTTCTGGTGCATACTGCACGACGGATAAACATGTCGCTGGGCGACTAAAAAGATAGCAAAAGGCTAATTGACACGCGAGATGCAAGCCATCTCCAGGCGCCAGTGGTCGCCATGGAGGTCGTCGTACTCGTAAAACAACTCTCTCTTGGTCAGCTTTTTGATAACGGCCTCGTAGTAGTATCTCTGGGTCTTCAGCTGAAAGTCCATCACCAACTCCTTGCAGTTGTTCTGGAAATGCCATCTTCCATATACCGCCGAATTCATGGTATTGTTGCTGAAATAGATCACATCCACAATACCATCAAGGTCGAATGTGTAATAAGTATTGGGCACATTGGCCAGGTATTCGGTTTCGGTAATCTGGGTGCCATTCAGAAAAACTTTCTCCAAGTTCCAGGTACCCATCATACGGTATTCGGGAGCTACAAAGCTGATGCCGGGACCTTCCTTGTAGCGGCAACCCGTCAAAATCACAGCCACTAATGCCAGTAAAACAAATGTTCTTTTCATTGTCCGATATTTTTTGCAAAAATAGTGAATTTTATGATAATGGACAATGGAAGATTATTTTTTGTATCTTTGCACCTCTTTAAATTGCGTCACCTATGGATAAAGTAACCCTTTTAGATAAGACTTTTGTCAAGTTCATTTCTGAAAAAGAAATAGAAGAGGCCACCAGCCGCATCGCCCAACAGATAAACGAGGACTATAAGGACGACCAACCGGTGCTGCTGGTCACCCTCAACGGAGCGATTGTTTTTGCCGTGGAGCTGATGAAGAAGCTGACCATGCCCTGCAAAATCTCCTGCGTAAAGTTATCCTCTTATAGCGGCACCTCCACTACCAACCAGGTGAAGGAGCTGGTGGGACTGAACGAAGACCTGAGCGGCAAGCGGGTGATTATAATCGAAGATATAGTAGATACCGGCTTAACCTACGAGCACATGCACAAGATGCTGATGGATGCCCACGCCAAGGATGTGCGCATGGCCACGATGGCTTTCAAGCCCGATGCCTACAAGAAAAATCTGCCCGTACATTACGTGGCGCTACCCATCCCCGACAAGTTTGTAGTGGGCCACGGCCTCGACTACGACGGCTGGGGACGCAACCTGAGCGACATTTACCAACTGAGCGAATAAAAACACTATAGATTATGAGTACTCAACAATGTAACATCGTGCTGCTGGGCGCCCCCGGCAGCGGCAAAGGAACCCAGGCTCCCAAACTCATGGAGAAGTATGGACTTTTCCACATCTCAACCGGCGACATGTTCCGCAAGGAAATCGCCTCCCAATCACCCATCGGCCTCAAGGCTAAAAGCATCATCGAACGAGGCGAGCTCTGTCCCGACGACGTCACCCTCGACATGCTGAACAGCTTCCTGTCGAAGTTGGGCGACTGCAAAGGCTACATCCTCGACGGTGTGCCCCGCACCCTTGAGCAGGCCCACATGATGGACGGCATCAACTACGACAAGCCCATCAGCATTTCGAAGGTCATCTACATCAAGATTGAGGAAGAGGAGATTATCAAGCGCATCTTGAAACGCGCCGCTGAGCTGGGCCGCACCGACGACACCCCCGAGGTGGCCAAAAACCGTACCGCCCAGTACTTCAAGCTCACCCACCCGCTGATTGAATACTACCAGAAGCAAGGCAAGCTTGTAGAAATCAACGGCATGCAGACTATCGACGAGGTGTTCGCGGATATTTGCAAAGCGTTGGAGTAAAAAACCAGCCATTCTGCTCGCGCTTCTCACGAAGGTCACGAGCCACGTGGACTTTCTCGCCAGTATAGGGGTCGAAACCGAGGTAATACATGGCAGTGGAATAGGTCATGGGTGTGGGCGTGAAGTCCTGCACCTGCTCGGTCATTAGGTGGTTTTGGTGAGAGAGTTTCGACAGTTCTTTCATGTCCTGAAGAGTGCAACCCGGATGGGAGGAGATAAAATAAGGTATCAATTGCTGATTTTTGTCCGACTGTCGGTTAGCTTCGTTGAATTTTGTCAGAAAGCGCTGGAATTTGTCGAAGTCAGGCTTACGCATCTTTTGCAACACGTGCGAGGCGGTATGTTCGGGAGCCACCTTCAACCTGCCCGACACATGATGGTTCACCACCTCCCGAATATAGTCGCTAAGCCCATTCTCCTTATCAGTCTGTGCATCGCTCAGTAACATATCATAACGGATACCGCTACCGATGGTGATATGCTTGACACCCTTGGTCTTCATAGCTTTGCGGTAGAGTTCTATGATGGGTTTATGGTTTACATTCAGATTCTTGCACACCTGGGGGAAGATACAGGAAGGACGGGGACAGCGTTCGCACAACTCGGTATTCTTCCCGTGCATGCGGTACATATTGGCCGAAGGACCACCCAAGTCGGACACATGTCCCTTGAAATAGTCGCGCTGCGACAGGTCTTCCAACTCCGCCAACACCGACTTTTCGGAACGGGAGGCAATATATTTGCCCTGATGGGCGGCAATGGCACAGAAACTGCAACCTCCGAAACAGCCACGATGGATGGTAATTGAGTTTTTGATCATCTCGAACGCGGGAATCGCTCCCCTTTTCAAATATTTGGGATGCGGAGCGTTCATCATGCGGTCGAAAAAAGCGAAACGGTCCATCTCCTCTTCCGTTGGAGTGTCGAAAGGAGGATTGATGACCACATACTGACTGCCATGCTGCTGAACAAGGGTACGCTGCTTGCGCTTATTACTTTCGCGCTCGAACAACACAAAATCTTCCGCATACCTGCGCTTATCCTTTTTCTCTTCCTCAAAAGAATGAAGCATGATTACATCCTTCTTTTCCTTGTAATAATCAATATTATCCTTGATAAAGCCGATTTGGGGAATCTCCTGTAGTCGTTGACGCCAGTCACCCTCTTCTATCGCCTTCGCCACCGCCGTCACGGGACGCTCGCCCATACCATATATCAATATATCGGCTCCACTTTCTGCCAAAATGGAAGGCTTGAAGCTGTTGCTCCAATAATCGTAATGGGCCAGTCGTCTCATAGAGGCCTCTACCCCACCGATGACAATGGGCACATCGGGAAACAGCTGCCGTACTATCTTCGAATACACCATAGTGGCATAATCGGGCCGGAAGCCAGCCTGTCCACCAGGGGTGTAGGCATCATCGCTGCGCAGTCTTTTGAAAGCCGTATAGTGGTTGACCATCGAATCCATATTGCCAGCGGTGATGGCAAAAAAGAGGCGGGGTTTTCCCAATTTCTTGAAATCACGCAAGTCATCCTGCCAATTGGGTTGCGGAAGTATGGCCACCCGGTAGCCGCAACCTTCCAGCGTACGCCCAATCACCGCAGGGGCAAACGAGGGATGATCCACGTATGCGTCACCCGAAATCAGCACTACATCCACGTAGTCCCAACCCAAGTAATCGAGCTCTTTTTTGGTGATCGGCAGGAAGTGTTTGTTCATATCGCAAAAATACTATTTTTTTGCGAAAAAAGGGCCAAAAAAATTTCTCTTAAAATAAGTGTTGATTATAAAGAAAAAAATTGTACTTTTGCACCCCGAAAAAGAATTGTATCAAAATAGTTTAAAAAAGAGATTTTTATTATGTACTTATCAACAGAAGTTAAACAGAAGATTTTTGCAGATTACGGACAAAGCCAAGTTGATACCGGCTCACCTGAAAGCCAGATCGCTCTTTTCACCCACCGTATCAAACACCTTACGGAACACATGAAAATCAACAAGAAAGACCTTGTTACCAAACGTTCCTTGATTGCACTCGTGGGTAAAAGAAAAAGAATGCTCGAATACCTGAAAGAACAGGACATCGAACGCTACAGAGCAATCATTAAGAAGTTAGGTTTAAGAAAATAATTTGCACCGCATAATGTAAAAATGAAAGGCAATTTCTTCCAAATTGCCTTTCTTGCTATTATTTTATGCTCAGTTTTATCATTTTAAAGAAAGAAAAAAATGTTAGGAATAAATACAACTTTTGACTTGGGTGACGGCCGTCAGGTGACGATCGAGACCGGCAAGTTGGCCAAGCAAGCCGATGGTGCTGCCGTCGTGAAAATGGGCAACACCATGCTGTTGGCTACCGTTTGCTGCAAGAAAGACGCCGCCGAGAATGTGGATTTCATGCCGCTGCAAGTCGAATATCAGGAAAAATACGGAGCCGTGGGTCGTTTCCCCGGCGGTTTCTTCAAACGTGAGGCCCGTCCCTCAGAATATGAAATCTTGATTGCACGTCTCGTTGACCGTGCCCTCAGACCTTTGTTCCCCAGTAATTTCCATGCAGAGACACAGGTGCTGGTAACCCTGATTTCAGGTGACACCAACAACCTGCCCGATGCATTGGCCTGCTTGGCTGCCTCTTCCGCATTGGCAGTTTCCAATATTCCCTTCGAGGGTCCTATCTCCGAAGTGAGAGTGGGTCGCGTGAATGGTCAGATGATGATCAACCCCACCGTGGAACAGATGGAAAACTCCGACATCGACATGATTGTAGCCGCTTCTATGGACAACATCATGATGGTGGAAGGTGAGATGAAGGAAATCTCTGAACAGGATATGGTGGATGCATTGAACTTCGCCCACCAGGCTATCAAAATCCAATGCCAAGCTCAGCTGGATTTGGCCGCCAAAGTGGAGAAGGCCAATCCCAAACGCGAGTACTGCCATGAGCACAACGACGAGGAGCTGCGCGAACGCGTAAATAAAGAAACCTACGACAAGGTTTACGCTATCGCCAAGTCTTTCATGGGCAAACATGAAAGAAACGATGCTTTCGACGCCGTTTATGCCGAATTTTTGGAAACCATTCCCGAAGAGGAACGCGAAGAAAGAGAACCCATGGTACAGCGTTACTACCACGATGTACAGTATCACGCCATGCGTAATATGATTCTGAACGACCGTGTACGTCTCGACGGACGTAAGATGGATGAAATCCGTCCCATCTGGATTGAGACCGACTACCTGCCTTCAGCCCATGGTTCAGCCATCTTCACCCGTGGTGAAACCCAATCTCTGGCCACCTGTACCCTCGGTACCAAACTGGATGAGCAGATTATCGACGGTGCCATCATCGAAGGCACTAACCGTTTTTTGCTCCACTATAACTTCCCGCCGTTCTCTGTGGGTGAGGTGAAACCCATCCGCAGCACCGGCCGTCGCGAAATCGGTCACGGCAACCTGGCCAACCGCGCCCTGAAGCCGATGATTCCTTTTGATGATCCTGACTTCCCCTACACCGTGCGTATCGTTTCAGATATCCTTGAGTCCAATGGTAGTTCTTCCATGGCTACCGTTTGTGCCGGCACACTGGCACTGCTCGACTGTGGTGTAAAGATGAAGAAGCCTGTTTCGGGTATCGCTATGGGACTGATTACCGACGAAGAGACTGGTAAATACGCTATCTTGTCCGATATTTTGGGTGATGAAGACCACCTCGGTGATATGGACTTCAAGGTTTGCGGTACCGAAGACGGTATCACCGCTTGCCAGATGGATATCAAAATCAATGGTCTGTCATCAGAAAGAATGGCCGAAGCATTGGAGCAAGCCAAGAGAGGCCGTTTGTTCATCTTGAACAAAATCAAAGAAGCTATGCCGGCTCCGAGAGAGGACTACAAGCCTTTCGTACCACGTATTGTCCAGATGAAGGTGCCGAAAGAATTCATTGGCGCTATCATCGGCCCTGGTGGCAAGATTATCCAGGAAATGCAGCGTGAGACCAATACCACTATCAATATCGAAGAAGTTGGCGAATTTGGCGTGGTGGATATCGCCGCCGCTAATGTAGACGACATCAATGCCGCTATCGCTAAGATTAAGGCCATCACCCAGGTTCCTGAAGTAGGAGAAACCTATAAAGGTGTGGTGAAGAGCATCCTGCCCTTCGGTGCCTTTATCGAATTCCTGCCCGGTCAAGACGGTATGATGCACATCTCTGAGATGGAATACCGCCGCTTGGAAAGCTTTGACGGGGTACTTTCAGTGGGTGACGAAATTGAAGTGAAACTGATTGCCATCGATGAAAAGACTGGCAAATACAAGCTGTCTCACAAGGCCCTGCTGCCCAAACCCGAAGGTTATGTAGAGCCCGAACGCAAGCCCAGACCCAGCGGCAACGGCGGACATGGTGGCGGACACAACGGTGGTCCACGCAACAACCATCAGAGACCTCCCAAAAAAGCTGAAAACAAATAATAAGCTATAGGCTTTAAAGCAAACGAGGACACCCATTGGAGTGTCCTCGTGTTATTTTAAAATGTCCAGTTTTATTTTCCAAACACCTCTTTGGCACGGTCCATTTTGGCAGGGATGTCCACCTCGAAAGGACAGCGACCGAGGCAGGCCCCGCAATGGGTACACTCGCCCGCATGATGCGGCAGCGCATCATATTGGGCTTGCAGTTCGGGAGTGAGCCCATCCAATTCAGCCTTATCCAGTAACTCATTAACCTTCGCAATGGGAATGCCCACACTGCAAGGCGAACAGTGGTTGCAATAGGTGCAATCGCCATCGGCTTTGGCCTGTTCCCGCTTGCTCACGGTGGTATAGTCTTTCTCTTCATCGGTGGCATGCATCCAATGCAGATCAGCCTTCAGCTCGTCGAGGTTATCAATGCCCAAAATACAGGTGCTGACGCAAGGTTTGGCCAGACAGTAGGCAATGCACTGCTCAGGAGTAAAAGCCACGCCCAGTGGCGAGGTTTTGGCCTCCAGCAGGCGACCGCCTCCACCAAGGGTCTTCATCACCGTGATGGCAATGTTGTGGGTGGCACAGTAGTCGTACAGCTCCACACGCACCGGGTCGATACCGGCCTGCAAGTTGTCCATAGCCCCCGGCTCCCAAGGAATAGCTCCTCCACGCAAACGGTCGAAGGCAAGGTTCATAGAGAACATGATGACTTCAATCCATCCACTCTTTGCGGCACGCAAAGCCACCTCGGCATTGTGAGAGCTGATACCTATATGCTTAATCTTTCCCTCTTTCTTTAGCTGGAACACATAATCCAGGAACGGACTACCCTCCAGTTCTTCCCACTCCTCGTGGCTGTCAGCAATATGAATCATACCCACCTCGATATGGTCGGTATTCAGGCGTGCCAGCATATCCTCAAAGCTTTGCTTGGCCTCTTCCACATCACGGGTGCGGCAGTGCTGGCCATCTTTGAAGATACAGCCGATATGACCCTGAATAATCATCTCGTCGCGACGACCCTGCAGGGCATAGCCAATGTTGGAACGAGTCTTGGGGTTGGCATCGTAGAGGTCGATGTAGTTCATCCCGCTATCAAGAGCCATCGTCATCAGCTCCAGGGAAGCGGCGCTATCAATCTTCTCGAAGCCTCCGCAGCCGATGCTGATTTCGCTGACCTTCAGTCCCGTGTTGCCCAGGGGACGATAGTTCATGTTGGTTTTCTTTTCCTGTTGCTTGCAGCCCACCGCCATCAAGCAGAGTGCTGCCCATAAAAATACGTAAATTTTCTTCATAATACTTTTATTCAAGTGACGGTGCAAAGATACAACTTTTCATGAATAAATGACGCAGACAGCAAAAAACTTTTTATCTTTGCACGCTAAAAAAAACGACTATAAAACTGACCATACAATGAAAAAATACAAAACCGGTATATTACTATTCGTCCTGTTTGAGATCATCGCTGTGTCGCTTTGGCTGACAAGCGGAAACCTGTTCTTCCTGCTAAACTTCTCCTACATTGGCATTTGCATTGCCGTAGGGGAAATACTGATGGTGTCGCAGTGGAAATACGCCCGCGAGTTTGTCCAGTTCACCGTAGGCAGCTACATACTGGTATTTCTCGGATTGATTTGTCGAGAAAACATGCAAATTGAAGGATTTTGGTACTATCTGCTATCCGGCATTGTCGGAGCGGGGGTACTGCACTACGCCATTGCCAAGATTTTCGGACCGCTGCTGTTCGGCCGTGGCTGGTGTGGCTTCGCCTGCTGGACGGCTATGATTCTCGACCTGCTCCCCTATCGACAGCCAGTCAACCCTCGGAAAAGTTTCGGATGGATACGCTACGCGATGTTTGGACTCTCCCTCGCATTGGTTCTTGTGCTGATGTACCTCGGCAAAGCCAACAAAACCACCATGTCCTACCTTTTCGTGGCGGGGAACGTGGTCTATTACGCCGTCGGCATCATCCTGGCCATCGTGTTGAAGGACAATCGAGCCTTCTGCAAGTATATCTGCCCCATCACGGTCTTTCTCAAACCGATGAGCTACTTCTCGCTGCTACGCATCAAGTGCGACGAAGAGAAGTGCATCCAATGCGGAAAATGCTTAAAGGCCTGCCCCATGGAAGTGGAGGTCAACAACAACTCGCGTAAGCGGAAAAACGCCACCGAGTGCATCCTCTGTCAGAAGTGCAAGAAGGCCTGCCCAGTGGGAGCTCTGAAATAAATGTCCCTGTTAAACTGTTGTTAGTTGCGCGGTCTGACGCTGGAACCGCCAGAGGTGGGACAGTTAATCACGGGATAACAGTCTTCGGAGGTGGTTCCGTAGATAAGCGTGCTGCCACCGCTGAGTTCCACATTCAGGCTGTGGCAGCAGGTAACTTCAGCATAGCTGCCTCCGCTCATATCTCCATGCACCTCTCGTGTTTCCAAATTGGCTGCCTTCAATTGGCTTGCACCGCTGAGGCCAATCTCCATAAAAGTATGACAAGTACCTTCAGCTGTGATGTTAGAAGCGCCAGAGAGGTTCACGAAAACTTTGTACGCATCAACAACTCCAGTATAAGTGGAGGCGCCGGAAAAATCGAAGTAAACTTTGTCGGCCGAGACATTGCCTTTGTAGATGGATGCTCCAGAAAGGTCAATATTCACAAGATAGCCTTCAAGGTTGCCTGTAAAAGAGGAAGCGCCACTGAGACTAAGTTCATAAAGGATAGTGGCGGGAATAATGGCAGTAGCCATACCGTTATACTTAACGTTTGGCTTGAAACCGATGTGCAGTTTGTAATTTTTTACCTCAACTACCACTTTATTATGGGCCTGCTCACCCACCGTGACAACGACATCACTCACTTGGTCGCTTACAGTCACTTGAAAAGCGTTGCTCACCTCAATACCCGTGAAACCACTGCTGATAGGGTAATTTCGGGTTGTAGGGTCTCCCCAATCTTTTTTGCATCCGCAAAATAAGGCGCACAGCGCTAACACAATCAAAGTCTTTTTCATATCAGTTTCTATTTAAAATTTCCAGTTATTTCATGTACTCCCGCATATCCAGACTCATAATGCGGTCAAATGACAGAATGTCCTTCGTTTCGGTTTTGAGGAAAACAGTAGCCGCCACTCCTGAAGTTTTGTCGGGCACAATGCGCACATCAATAACATCATGGAAGTCGTTGCTGAATTTCTCTGCATCAAAGGCCATATCCTCACAGCCCGAGGGCAAATCAAGCACCGTAAATGCGTAAGTAAGATTCTCCTTCCCCTGCCACATTTCCTCTTTGGATACACGACGGCCTTTCAAGAACGAGAGCATCGGATGTTGGCCGCTGACAAACACTTGCAGTTCATTCAGGCAAAAGCCCGTGAAACGCAAGGGGTTAATCTCAATCGGCACCGCCTTCTTTCCATCATAGCGAAACTCGATATGCATGGGGAAATTACGCAAATGCAGCGTATTGTTGAGATTGGTGAGAAAACGGGTAAACGGCTCCTCATATTGGTCAAACAAACCCTTGTTGGTCATGTACAGACGGTCGGAAGTATCAGACTCATCCATAAACTTATGATGGAAGATGTTCAGAATCACGGGTTTCTCGTTCTCGTCATAGTAGGCATCCACCGCATATTCTTCACCACCAATGTACTCTTCAATCAGAAAGCGGCTTTTGCCCACCACAAACTCCGGAAAATCGCTGCCGGCCTTAGCAAAATCATGCTGAAGGCTTGCTACCGCTTTATGATACTCATCGGGATTGTGTACCACAAACACTCCCTTACTCAAAAAACCAACCGACGGCTTAATGACGCATGGGAATACGATACTATTGGTGTCCAGATTTTCCATTTCATTGATGTTCACTTCTTTGAAAAAGAAATCAGGATAGATATCACGACAGATTTTTCTGAAGGCTGATTTGTCCTTCACGATGGATATACCGTCAAGGAAGCGTTTGTCCTGAATATGATCGTAAATCCAACCGAGGGCGTTCTCGGATACCGTATAGATTTTGCCTGTTTTTTGGTATTCTTCACAAAATTCGCTGTCAGACAAAATTCTGCCGTTCGATACACGCTGCTCAGACATTTCATTACGCAACACAGGAATGTTGTTTTTCACCAAGGTCTCCACCATCAAATCAGACGCAAAAGGTCTCTCCAAAATTACCATAATACAATTGTTTTATGAGTTTTTTATTTCTATTGTTTGTTCTTTTCTATTGCTGTAAATGGCGATAATGATTACCGCACTGAAAATTAATACAATTCCTAAGGCCAAGCGCAGAGTAAACTCCTCACCAAACATAAATATACCTATCAGCACGGCAGTGAGGGGCTCGAGGGCTCCCATAATGGCGGTGGGCGTAGAGCCGATATATTTGGCGGCATAAACCATCATCACCAATGCCAATATAGCGGGCACCACTGCCAGCCAAACTACATAAAACCAGCTGACCGCATTGGCTGGCACCTGCAGTCCCTGTCCCGTACACAACGACATCAGCAAATTACCCAAAGCACAGTATATAAGCACGTAAAAGTTAATCTTGAAGGAAGACATATTCAGCTGGGCACGGTTCATCACGATAATATACACCGCGTAGGTAAGTGCCGAAATCAGCACCAACACCACTCCCAATGCCGAAAGGCTGCCGCCATCGGGACTCCAATACAGCAGCATCACCCCTAAAAACGACAACACTATTGCCGTCACCGTAGGCAGGGTAATCTTCTCTTTGAAAAACACAGCCATAATGACTGCGGTAAGCACCGGATACACAAACAGCAAAGTGGAGGCCACCCCTACTGCCATCATCTGAAAACTTACGTATAGGGTGAGTGACGAGGCCAGAAACAGCAGCCCCAAGGCACTCAAGGTGGCAAACTCCTTCTTGGTCACACTTAGTTTCTCCTTGCGAAACAGCATGACCATCGCTATGATTACCCAAGCCAGTCCGAAACGCCAAAAGAGCACACTGCTCGGTGTCATCCCCTCCTCATATAGCCGTGCGCCCAAGGGATTGGTACCATAACAAACCGCGGCACCTATGCCGCATATTGTGCCAAAAAGCTTTTTATTATTCTCTTTCTGAAGCATTTACTTTACTTAACATTCTATTGCAAAAATACACATTTTTGCAGATTCCAATACACTCAGACTAATATTTCCGTACAAAATCCGTAATCAACTTGAACAGCGGCTCGTAGGTATCGAGTTTCATCGTCTCCATATTGTCGTTTATCGTGTGGTAGTACTGGAACGCATCACCATTCTCATTCTCGAACAGGATGCAGGGCACATGTCGCTGGGCAAAGGGATAGTGGTCGCTGTTGCCGCCTAGCTCGCCACGGTTAAGGTCTTTGAAATAGCGTTTCCCCTGGTTGATTTTCTCCATCAGTTCATAGCCACGCAGACCCTCGTCGCTAACCTCACAGTACTGCACTGGATTATTGTCGCCAATCATATCAAGGTTGAACAGATACCTGATGTTTTCCAAAGGCACGGTGGGATGCTGTGCAAAGAACTCCGAGCCCCTGAGGTTGGCATCCTCGCCAGAAAAGGCAATGAAGTACATATCATACTCGGGACGGTTCTGTGCATAGTAGGCGGCCAGCGTCACAATGGCAGCAGTGCCAGAGGCATTGTCATTGGCTCCCGGATAATATACCTGCTTGCCCAAGTTGCCGAGATGGTCGTAGTGCGCCGTGAAGACATAGAAGCCGTCGTGCCGTTTGCCCTCCACTTTGGCGATAACGTTGAAGCATTCGTAACCCTTCAAGAACTTGTTGTCGATATTGGCCGTGATGCTTTGGGCATCTTGCGGGAAATTGGCCGACACCCAGATGATGGGCTTAGCCACCACCTTCTCGCCGTAGGCCTTGTAGAACTTCAACGGCTCATTCCAAGTGTAAATCATGCCTGCATTGGCACAGCTTTTGTCGGTCTCCATCTTGTAGAAATCGGCTCTATGCTTGTAGATGAACCAGAAGTCGCAGACCACAAAGACATCCTTGTTCTCAGGCTTGGCCAAGTCGCTGAAAATCTTTTCTGGGTTGTAATTCAAGGTATCCACATAATAGAGCTTGTAGCTTCCGTGCACACCCGGCGAGAACTCACGCATAACGAAATCCACGCCTGGAACTTGCTTTTTCCCATCCACAGAAAGCTCCATCTTGTCAGGGAAAGTATTGATGTCCAATTTGAAGGGCTGGCACACCACCTCGTCCACTCCCGCCTTGGAGAACTCCTTTTTGAGATACTTTCCAGCTTTGTTGGCACCGCCGTATGCATAGCCTCGACCCTGGTATTTGGCGGAACTCAGTTCAGAAACTAGCTGTTTGTAATGTACCATATCTTGCGCCTGCAAGGACGTTCCTTGGAACATCACCATCATTGCAAACGCCACCACGAATAAAGACAGTCTTTTCATTGCATCTGGGTATTAAAATCGCTTGCAAAGATACAACAATCTACGAACATTTTGTTCCATTAAATGGAATAGTGATTATTTTCCGCCAAAAGCAAACAAGCAAACTCTTTTATTTGTATTTTTGCATTGAGAAAAAAAACTGACAAACAACTAATAAGCAATGACTAAACGAATCAGACAATATGTGGGTATTTTAACCGCTTTGGTGGTATATTACCTCGTTCACGAAGGGGCGCACTTGCTGTATGCGCTCACTCACGGAGTATTCAATCAAGTGAATTTCATGGCGTTGGGAGTTCAGATTGACATTTTCCGCGACCAGATGACCGATGCGCAGTTAGGCTGGTTCTGTCTGGCGGGACCAATAGCCACCTTTGTAGCCGCCTGGCTGATGGTGTTACTAAGCCAACGCCTCTGCGACTCCTTTGGTGCAAAATCCGAAAAGTACTCTCCCTTGTTTTTAGCTTGCTGCTGGTACACCTCCATCATCTTACTCTTGCTCGACCCGCTGTACCTGTCGATCCTCTATCGCTTTGTCGGTGGCGGCGACATGAACGGCATCCGTCTGCTCATGCCCGAGACCATCGCCTGCATCCTTTTCGGTCTCCTTTTCGTACTACACATCCTCGTATTATGGAAGCTGCTATTGCCTAAGTATAAAAAAGCATTTGAGGAATAATAATTATGAACTGGACCATTGAAAAAATCCTGACCCTTTTCATCGGTATAGGCGCGGTAGGCGGTGCCGTGATGATGTGGATTGACCCTACAGGCATAGCATGGGGCGGCGAGCCACTGTTAGAGATGCTGCGTGCGAAGATGCCCTGGCCGGACATCTTCTTCCGGAATTTCATCCCCTCGGGCTTCGTACTGCTGTTCCTGAACGGCATCACCCAATTAGTGGCGGCATATCTGCTCTTCAAAAAGCACCCGCTCGCACAATGGGCGGTTCTCGTCTGCGGCATCATCCTGATGCTCTGGATCATCCTCGAATGGTGGGTTTGGGACTTCAACGCCATCAGCAACCTCTACTTCGTACTCGGACTGGTGGAAGCCTTGGTTGCAGTCTATAGTATAAAAAAAGAGGCTAAACAATGATGCAAACCGTAAGAATACTGCTGCGCCCCTGGCACGAGAGCGATGCCGAAACGCTTTACAAATATGCCTCCGACCCAGAGGTGGGACCCCGCGCGGGCTGGCCACCACATAAAAATGTAGAAGAAAGCCTGGAGATTATCCGCACCGTGTTCCATAGTGACCATATTTGGGCTATAGAGTTGCGGGCGACAGGCGAGGCAGTCGGCTGCATAGGCTATTACACCCACAGCGAAAGCAATATCAACATCGGCGAGAACGACGCGGAAGCGGGCTACTGGATAGCGAAGCCCTACTGGAACCGCGGTATCTGCACCGAGGCGTTGCAACTGCTGATTGACTACTGTTTCAACGTAAAGGGCTTTAGCACCCTTTGGAGCGACTTCTTTGTGGACAATCCCGCCTCGGGTCGTGTGATGGAAAAGTGCGGCTTCCGCGACACGGGCGAAATCAACTATTGCAGCAATCTCCAAGTCGGTAACGACAGACCAGTGAAAATCATGCGGTTAAATCGAACTCAATTCAACAATAAACTCATAGAAATAATGGAACAGAAATTTTGTCAGAGCTGCGGAATGCCGCTCACGAACGAGATCCTCGGTACAAATGCCGACGGAAGCAAAAATGAAGAATACTGCATCTACTGCTACAAGGATGGGGCTTTCACCGGCGACTTCACCATGGAGGAAATGGTGGAGTTCTGCAGCCAGTTTGTGGATGAATTCAACAAGAACACCGGCCAGAACCTAAACCGCGAAGACTACAAGGGGGTGCTTCGCCAGTTCTACCCCAGCCTCAAGCGCTGGCAGCTGCCCGCCGACCAACTCCCCCACGCCACCTCCCCTATCAAGCAGCAGCTCATTGAGGAGGTCAACGTGCTCGGCATCGCCGACATGCCCAAGATTAACAACCTCTTCGTGCTGCAGGGCTCGTTCATTAACCAAGAATATCGCCTCAACGGCAACAGTATCAAGCTTCTTGACGACAACACCTCCTACTGGGGAAACCAAGTGGAAAAAGGTAACGGTCGCTGCTATGGTATCGCCTGCGACGAGCACTATATTCTCGTCAGCGAGTACGGAAAGGACGGCAAAGATGCCGAAATTGTAATTCTAAAGAGAAGATGAAACAGGAAATCAACCCCAAAGAGACTAACAGGGCCTTCGCATTCGAGATGTGGATGAGCGCCCCCATGCCCATGGTGACACTGGTAAAAACCATGGACGTCAGCCATTTGCTGAGGCTCAGCAGAAAACACAACATCAAGTTCAACACACTGATGTGCTGGTGTATCGGCAAGACCGCCAGCGAGACGAAAGAACTCCATTTGCTGCCGGAGAACGGAAAACTGTACCAGTACGACCAGATCGCCATCAATGTCGTGGTGCGCAACCACAACGGTGGCATCAACTCGTGCGACATAGCCTTCTCAACCGACATACAGCAGTTCAACCACGACTACATAGAACTGACAACCAAGGTGGCAGAGGAATGCCAAAGCACGTTTCTTGACGGTTATATGGTCGTCGGCACATCAGCCATGATCCAAACCGAGCTCGACTGCATCGTCAACCAGTATACCGACAAGTTCCTCAACCCGATGGTAATGTGGGGCAAATACCGCAAGCACTGGTTCAAAACCATGCTGCCCGTCTCCTTCCAGTTTCACCACGTGCAGATGGACGGCGGGGACGCCGCACGATTCCTCGAAGCATTGCAACAAACCATCCATGCACTATGAAACTGCTAAAGCCATACCGTTTCGGTTTCGACATTTGGGGACTACTTCTTTTCCTGCTGGTGATGCTCCCGAACTTCATATGGTTTGCGTTTCCTGCTCCAAATGATGTGCTCCGGGCCGAATCGATGACACCCATTATTGATACCATCGCCTCAGTGTGTCAAGTGCTAATGGTTGCCTGCCTGTGTTTCGTTATCAATGAGAAAAAAGGCAATCTACACTTCTCGACGTTGATGATTGCCGCAATTGCCTGTATCGTGATATATTATGCCGGCTGGCTACTCTACTATGGTGTCGCCACCCCCTGGGTCATCCTCCTGCTGACTCTTCCACCCTGTCTGGCGTTCATCTTCTTCACCATTGACAGGAAAAACCTTCCAGCAATCCTTTTCGCCACCATATTCGCTGTCTGTCATTTGATTTTCGCTGTTGTAAATTTTATAAATTGATAAACCACTGGATTTATGACAGAAATGGAATCAATTTGGATATGGATTGCTGCAATTGCAATCACTTGGGGTGAGATAATAGTATTCGTAACTCTATTAGTTATTGTGATAGTTAGATTTTTTAAATCGAAGAATAACAAGAAATCAAAAGAATGAAAAAAACAATGAATACTTCAAAACAATTATGGTTTACCCTCACCTTTGTAATACTCCTTTGCATCACGGTGGGATGCTACACGGCACAAAGCACCTTCGAATCTGCTCCCGCAAAGGTAGAGGGACACTACACCTACCAGCACGCCTTTGAGTACGATCTGGACGGCAACCACTTCAAGGTGGATGAGATCGGCACTATGGACTTTTACCCCGACGGCACCGCCCTCGATTCAGCCTGGCAGGCGTATTCTGTGACTTTCAAAGAGGGTGGTGAAGCAACTTGGATGTTCAAGTACGTTAGTCCAAGCAAGTGGCGATTAGAAGGCGAAGACTTCTATTTTGCAGGTATTAAGGAACGTTTCAGAATGTATATGGTCGAAGGACTCTATACAGCTGGTTTCAAAAAGCAGTCAAAAAAGTTGTCAGATAAGGTTATCTCCGTTGTAGGCGGCAGCATCGACTACGAGTACAAGTTCCATCTCGACACGCTGACTACAGACAAGTTGCAGTGGAGTTTCACCTACAGCGATGGCCACACCGACACCTGGGAATTTTACCGAATAAATTCTAACCCCGAAAAGGACAAGTAATGAAACAAAACGGAAAGCACTAATCAACACCGCACCAAATAAAAAACAAACGTCTCCGCTTTTTGCGTATCTTTGCCGCAAAATTCATTTTTATGAAAAAACTCCTATTCCTATTACTGACCGCCTGCCTGATGGTCTCCTGCAGCGACCCGAACGCCAGATATGTCAAGAAAGCCATCCGTATTATGGACAAACACGGACTCTATGCCCAAGGCCCCGAATGGGAGAAAGCCAAAGAGGAAGCGTTAGCCACACAGCCTGCGAGCCTTGAAGAGGCACAACAGATAGTGATGAAAGCCGGCACAGTGGCCGGAGGCAAGCATACTTTCCTGATGACCTCCGACGAGGTGACTGGCAACGACACCTGCACCACCTGGGAAATGCCAACAGTGGAGTTGCTCGAAAACGGCATCGCCAAAATCAAACTGCCAGAGTTCATGGGCAATGACAACGAGGGACAGAAATATGCCCTTACCGTGCTGGATGCTCTACCCAACCAACTGCAAGGTGTTGTCATTGACCTGAGAGGCAACACTGGAGGCAACATGTATCCGATGATTGCTGCCGTACACCGCTTTCTACCTGATGACGTGATTCTCAAATTTAAAAACCAGAAGAGGACCACTAATATCAACCTGACCTACGTGCTGCAAGTGGCAGATGTAAAACAACAAGCACCCATCAACTGTCCGGTGGCCCTACTGACTGATGAGAATACCGCCAGCTCGGGCGAGGCAGTGCTAATATGCTTCCGGGGATTGGAAAACACCCAAACCTTTGGTACACCCACCGCTGGTTACGCTTCCTGTAACCAAACATTTCCACTACCCCAAGGCTCGAAGCTGGTGCTAACCACCAGCGAGGATGTAGCTCGTACCGGAGAGGTGTTTTGCGACGACCCCATCGAACCAATCATTCCAACAGAGACACCTTTAGAGGATGCCCTGCAATGGATCCAAGCCCAAACAAATCGAAACTAATCTAAATTCAAATCAATATGAAACTAAATATCAAAGAGCAACTCATTGACTTTGTCCATTATGTGGGGACATTCAAATTCTGGAAAGAACTTGTCATCATGACGCTGGGCATGATGGTGACAGCGGCAGCTGTCTATTATTTCCTTGTACCCAGCAAACTGATTATCGGTACCATCTCGGGTTTGAGCATCGTGCTGAGCAATATCTTCGGGGGCGGCTTAGGCACCTGGATTATGGGCATCAACATCGTGCTGCTGATTCTGGCCTTCCTGCTGATAGGCAACGAATTTGGCGCAAAAACAGTTTACACTGCCCTGATTCTCGGTCCACTCACCGACTTCTGGGACTGGATTTACCCCTGGCAGGGCATCGCCAGTGCCAACCCCGTCACCGGCACTCCCTCCGTGATGGGCGACCCCTGGTTCGACCTCTGCTGCTTTGTGCTTCTGCTTTCTGCCGCCCAAGCCCTGATGTTCAGCATCAACGCCTCCACAGGAGGACTGGACATCTTGGCTAAGATTGTGAACAAATACCTGCACTTCGACATCGGCACCTCAGTGAGCATCGCCGGTGCCATCATCTGCTGCACCGCCTTTTTCATCAACCCCTTCCGCATGGTCATCATCGGACTGATTGGCACATGGATCAACGGCCTCGTGGTGGACTATTTCACCGCGGCCCTGGGCCGACGCAAACGTGTTTGCATCGTGTCGAAAGAGCATGAGCGGATTCGCGACTTCATCATCAACCACCTCCACCGCGGTTGCACCCTCTATGAAGTGATCGGCGGCTATAGCGGCGAGAAAAGCATCGAACTAGAGGTGCTGCTCGGCAACGATGAGTTCAGCGAACTGCTGGCCTGGATGAAGCAAGAGAACATCAGCGCCTTCTCCACCGCCAACAATGTGAGCGAGGTATATGGACTTTGGTTCAGCGGCAAAAAACGCAAACAATTGGAGGAGGAACTCCATCATCGTTAACCTTAAAAACCCTTATAACATGAAACGGATTTTCATTGCATTACTGATGGTGTTTCTGGCTGGAACAGGACAGGCGGTCTGGGCTCAGCAAAAAACGCTCAACAGTCCCGACGGAAAACTGGAACTACAATTCGAAGTCGTTGACGGGGTGCCCTCCTATTCCTTGTTCCGCGAAGGGAAGCCCGTGGTGCTGCCTTCCAAGATGGGTTTCACCCTAGAATGGCGCGATGATTTGGCTCATGCCTTCGTGCTGAAGGACACCAAATACAGCACCTTCGACGAGGTGTGGCACCCCGTCTGGGGCGAGGAAGCGAATATCCGCAACCACTATAACGAAATGCTGGTAACGCTGGAGCAACCTGCGGGCGCTGTGGCGAGCGCCGACGGACGTTCGAAGACAATGGCCACCGTGATGCAGCTCCGTTTCCGACTCTACGACGACGGCCTCGGTTTTCGCTACGAGTTCCCACAGGAAACCCTACCTATATTGCTGAGGCAAGAATATCCGCCCAAAAAGGATAACGCATTGGTCTGCTTCTGGATTAAGGAAGAACTGACCGAGTTCGCGATGACCGGTGACCACACCGCGTGGTGGATTCCCGGCGACTACGACACGCAGGAGTACAACTACACCGAGAGCCGCCTGTCGGAGATTGACAGCCTCTGGGAGAAAAGCCATGAGCACGGCGGCTGGCCTTGGACGGCATTCTCGCGCACCGGTGTGCAGACGGCACTCCAAATGAAGACCGACGATGGCCTCTACATCAATATCCATGAGGCTGCCACGCTCGACTATCCCACGATGCATCTCAACCTCGACCCCAAAACGCTTACCTTCCGTGCATGGCTTTGTCCCGATGCCGCTGGCTACAAAGGCCGCATGCAGGCCCCCTGCCACACCCCTTGGCGTACCATCATGGTTTGCGACAAGGCCACCGACGTGCTGCGGTCGAGGCTGATACTAAATTTGAATGAGCCTTGCGCCCTCGAGGATGTCAGCTGGATTCACCCCGTGAAGTATATGGGCGTGTGGTGGGAGATGATTAGCGGTAAGAGCACATGGAATTACACCAATGAATTCCCCTCCGTGAAACTCGACGAGACCGACTACGTCCACGCCACCCCCAATGGTACCCACGGAGCCAACAACGCCAACGTGCGCCGCTACATCGACTTTGCCGCCAAACACGGCTTCGACGGACTGCTCATCGAGGGTTGGAATATCGGTTGGGAAGACTGGTACGGTAAGCAGAAAGAATACGTTTTTGACTTCCTCACGCCGTATCCTGATTTCGACCTGCCGGCATTGAACAAATATGCCCACGAAAAAGGCATCCGCCTCATCATGCACCACGAGAGCAGCGCTTCCACTATCAACTACGAGCATTGGATGGAGAAGGCCTACACACTGATGAACCAGTACGGTTACGATGCCGTGAAGGGCGGTTATGTGGGCACCATCATCCCATTTGGCGAAGGCCACTACAGCCAACCCATCAACAACCACTATCATTATGCCATTGTGGAGGCCGCCAAACACCACATTATGGTCAACTCGCACGAGGCGGTACGTCCCACCGGGTTGTGTCGCACTTGGCCCAATATGATTGGTAACGAGAGCGCCATGGGCACCGAGTTCCGCGAGCGCATCCATCCCGGACACACCGCCATTCTGCCGTTCACCCGTCTTCAGGGCGGCCCAATGGATTACACCCCCGGCATTTTCGAGCCCGACATGGGCAAAATCGTACCGTGGGGAAAGAAGATGAGCCACACCATCTGCAACCAATTAGGACTTTATGTCACCTTCTACTCGCCCTTGCAGATGGCCGCCGACTTCCCCGAACATTACGAGCTCTATATGGATGCCTTCCAGTTTATCAAGGATGTGGCAGTGGATTGGGACACCAGCATATACATCATGGCAGAACCGAGTGATTATATTGTTACCGCCCGCCATCCGAAACTATCGTCTATCAACAAGGCTGCCGAGGGTGTCGGCACACTGTCTGATGGTAAGAAAGGCGTCATTTCCAATGCCACCCGTTTTGTCTATGCGATTCCAGACACGACTAACACATTCAAACATTTAAACAATAACACATTAACACCCCACGATGTTTGGTACATCGGAGGCATCACCGACGAAACCGCCCGCGAGGTGTCTGTAAAACTGGATTTTCTGAAACCTGGCGTGAAATACGAGGCCATCATATATGCTGATGCGCCTGATGCGTGTGGACTTCCTGATGATTCAGAATTCAGAATTCAAAATTCAGAACTCAAATATAATCCGCAAGCCTATACCATCACAAAGAAAACCGTCACCTCCAAGTCAACGTTGAAACTAAAGATGGCACCGTGCGGCGGTTTCGCAGTATCCATCAGATCATTATAAAAACACCCACAAACATGCCCATCAAAGAATCAAAAAAAGCCAGTTTGCTCATCATTACAGCAATCTATATCATTGCATTTTTCATCGGCTATGCCGTCTATAAACTCCCCTGCATTGCCGAATGGCATTACCTCTGGCGTATGCTTGCCGCCGATGTGGCAGCCACCGTTTTTGTGTGGTTCTTCGGCCTGGTATTTAAGAATGTATCCGTTTACGACCCCTATTGGAGCGTGGCACCTCCTGTGATGCTTACTGCATGGGCTGTTGAACAGGGAAACAACAGCCTGTCTTGCCTCCTGTTGCTGATAGCTGTATGGGTATGGGGCATCCGGCTCACGGGCAACTGGGCATATACCTTCAAGAACCTCAACGCAGAGGACTGGCGTTATACCAAATACAGAACCAGCTGCAGCCCTTTCATTTTTCAGCTGATTAATTTCTTCGGATTGAACATGATGCCCACCTTGGTGGTTTTCATGGTGATGATACCCGGTTTCAAACTGATAGAGATGGGCGGAGAGTCCAATGTTTTCACATTTTTGGCCTTCCTGCTCTGCGTAGGCAGTGCTAGCCTGCAACTGGTGGCCGACCATCAGATTCACTGCTTCATCAAAGAGAAACGGGGACGAGTATGCAATGTGGGACTATGGAAACATGGTCGCCACCCCAATTACCTAGGCGAAATCATGATGTGGTGGGGGGTATATTTCATGTTCCTGTCCGTCACTCCCGACGTTGCCCATAACTGGTGGTGGCTAATAGGTGCGGTACTGAACACCTGCCTCTTCTGTTTCATCAGTATCCCTCTGATGGAGGAACGCCAGCTTCAAAACAAACCTGAATACACTGATTACAAGCAGGGCACAAGAATGTTCATATAAGAGCCAAATAAGACATTATGAAAAGGATATTGATTTTGCTAGCCATTACCGCTATGAACTTGTTTAGGGGTGCATACGCACAAAGCGACCAATACGAACGGCATATTGACAGTTTGTGTCGATCTGGACTCTATGAAGAGGCCTACCAGTATGCCAAACAACGCTGGCAAAGCTTATCACCAGATAAAAGTCAGACATACAAGGATGCCACAGCCGACTATTACGGCACAGCCTATCTGCTTGAAATGATATACCGGTATCAGGAAAAATTTGAGGAAGCATTGACGCTCAATGAGGAGATGTTGGCCTTAAGGAAACCGAAAATCGATTATTTTGCCATCCGCAACAAGATCGTTTGTTATTCAGGTTTGGGAAATTATGAGAAAGCCGCCGAAAACAGAGACTTGTTGTACAAAGCTCACAAAAAGAACAAACTGCCTTGTGAATATGAGCTTTGCCAGTATTACAATTTTGATTTTTTCAAGATGGACACCTTGAATATCTGGGGTTATGAATGGTACGACAAGTTGCCGAAAAACCGTTTCTCCACCAGCTTCACCAAGGTGGTCTATTACGTTTACAGCACCAATCCCGACGGTAGTGACAAAGACCAGCTATACCGCCTGCATTTGATTATGTTTCACGGGACAAATGTGTCTTTCGACTACATCATGGAGAAACACATCTCAACGGAAAACGGCGAAAGTCGAAGCTCCCTGTACGCATACACCTACAAGGAAAACATTGACTACGAAAAAATGCACAATGACGTAATAGAGATTGTCAAGGGAGGCAAAAGAACCTACACTCAACAAAGTGCCCGTTATAAACCTATTGAGCATTTCAACCCCGATTCTGTCAGTGTTTCCGTAGAAACCGTCGAACCACGGGAGAAAACCGAATATGTTGCTGAAAAACCTTACAAAGAGTTAAATCTTTTCAATGGTTAT
>Ga0265299_10001679_pt1 | contig 24416 bp, 18 predicted proteins | sample AusTroGonzalo_MG_4_FD_193485 | JGI IMG/M metagenome (GOLD analysis project Ga0265299, IMG submission 193485) | Bovine rumen microbial communities from tropical cattle in Woodstock, Queensland, Australia - Gonzalo_02 | ecosystem: Host-associated > Mammals > Digestive system > Stomach > Rumen ... | reverse complement strand
GTGCCCCGCACGCAGCGCGATCTCCCGATGAAGGTCATCCTCTTCGGCTTCCTCGCCGTCATCGTGATGATGGTGCTGTTCTTCTTCTTCGGCGGTATGCAGATGAACCTCACGCAAGTCCTTGTCGGACTGTTAGTGGTCTTCCTTTTCGCCTTCCTGTTCACCACGGTCGCGGCCACGGCCATCGCCACGGTGGGCACTAACCCCGTCTCCGGCATGACTATGATGACGCTGATTCTCAGCTCGTTCATCCTCGCTTCTGTCGGTTTGAAGGGCGGCACGGGCATCATCACCGCGTTGGTGGTGGGCGGCATCGTCTGCTCCGCGCTTTCCATGGCCGGCGGCTTCATCACCGACCTGAAAGTCGGTTACTGGATCGGTTCCTCGCCCTACAAACAGCAGGCTTTCAAGTTTGTGGGCACGTTCGTCTCCGCGCTGACGGTCGGTGCAGTCATCATGTTGCTTTCCAAGACTTACGGATATACGGGCGAGAACGCCCTTGTCGCCCCGCAGGCCAACGCCATGGCGGCCATCATCGAGCCGATGATGTACGGCGGCTCCACCCCGTGGATTCTCTACATTGTGGGCGCCATCCTGGCCATCCTTTTGGATGTAGTCGGCGTGCCCGCATTGGCATTCTCCCTCGGTATGTTCATCCCGCTGCAGCTCAATATCCCGCTCTTAGTCGGCGGTTTCCTCGCCTGGTTGGTGAAGACCCGCAGCAAAGACGAGGCCATCAACAAGGCCCGCAGCGAGAAGGGCACACTCTTAGCCTCCGGTCTGCTTGCCGGCGGCGCCATCATGGGCGTCCTCAGCGCCATCCTCAAATACGCCGGCGTCGAACCCACCTTCATGGCCGACTACATCGGTTCGCCCATGTACAACATCCTCGCCGTCGTGATGTTCGCCGGATTGTGTGTCTATCTCGTCCTGCACGCGATGCACACTGAGAAAAGTAATTAGCAGTTAGTATTCAGTAGTTAGAGAAACACCCTATTATAAAAGATAATTGTTTCCTTAAGCAGTCCCGAAGGGACAAAACGCGCGAAGCGCAAATAACCCCACACAAGGCGAAGCCGCAGTGTGGGGCGGTAAACGAGGAAACAACGAAGCGCAAATAACCCCACACAAGCGACGCAGTAGCGCAGTGTGGGGCCTAACCAATAACCCATAACCAATAACCATTAAGAAATGCACATTGCCGTCGCCGGAAATATAGGATCCGGAAAAACAACGTTAACAGGTATGCTGGCCAAGCATTACGGTTGGGATCCGCTCTACGAGAGCGTGGAGGACAACCCCTACCTCGCCAGCTTCTACCAGGATATGCAACGCTGGTCGTTCAATATCCAGATTTATTTTCTGAACAGCCGCTTCCGCCAGGTGCTGGACATCCGCCAGCGCAAGAAGGACGTCATCCAGGACAGGACCATCTACGAGGATGCCTACATCTTCGCGCCCAACCTGCACCGGATGGAGCTGATGGCCTCGCGCGACTTCGAGAACTACGCCTCGCTGTTCGAGCTGATGAAGAAGTTCCTGCAGCCGCCGGATCTGCTCATCTACCTCAAGGCCGACGTGGAGACGCTGATTTCGCAGATTCTCAAGCGCGGGCGTGCCTATGAGGGCGACATCAGCCTGTCCTATCTGGAGAATCTCAACAAACTGTATAACAATTGGATAGACAGCTACACTGACGGAAAACTCCTCGTGGTGGATGTCAATAAGTTGAAATTCGCCGAACGGCCCGAGGATTTCGGGGTCATTATCGAGAAGATTGACACGGAATTGTACGGCCTGTTCAAATGAGGTTTTTAACACGTTACCCCGGCATGTAGAGACGTTGCGCGCAACGTCTCTACAACGGAAAACAATTGTCAACGAACAAACATTATGCGAGATTTCAACGTTTTCGGCATTATCCCCGCCCGCTACGCCTCGTCGCGATTTCCCGGCAAACCGCTGGCCATGATCAACGGCAAGCCGATGGTGCAGTGGGTGTATGAGCGGGTGCAGTCGTCGGAGGTGCGCGACCTGGTGGTGGCCACCGATGACGAGCGCATTGCGCGGTGCGTGCGGGATTTCGGGGGTAGGGTGGTGATGACCTCGCCCGACCACGCCTCCGGCACCGACCGCTGCGGCGAGGCGGCCTTGTCGCTGGAACCTAATGATAACGATGTAGTTATCAACATCCAGGGTGACGAGCCGCTGATCTCCCCGAAGGAAATCCACCTTTTGGCCAGTGCCTTCGAGGACCGTTCCGTGCAGATTGCCACGTTGGTGAACCCCTTTACTGACGCGGCCGTCCTCCAGAACCCGAATGTCGTGAAGGTGGTGATGGCAAAGAACGGCAACGTCCTCTATTTCAGCCGTCTGCCGATTCCCTACCTGCGTGAGGGCGGCACCCCGCCGGCGCAATACTACCGTCACATCGGGGTCTACGCCTACCGCTATGGCGTGCTGAAGCAGATTGTGCAGCTCCCGACCTCCGGTTTGGAGAACAGCGAGAAACTCGAACAGCTCCGCTGGCTCGAAAACGGCTACACCATCCGCGCCCTCGCTTGCGACTACCAGGGAATCGGGGTGGACACGCCGGAAGACCTCGATAATGTAGAATGCAGAATGCAGAATGCTGAATGCTGAATGCTGAATAAGATACTTCCGTAAGCAGCCCATTCCCCTCCTCTGGAGGGGTGCCCGAAGGGCGGGGTGGTAAGGCTTCCAAAAGGGCTGAAAGCCCGACGTATGCCAGCCCAGGGTGAACGCAGTGAGCCCTGGGATACGAGAAGACCAGAAGTATGTCAACCCAGGGTGAGCGCAGCGAGCCCTGGAACCAAAAGTAAAGATATGATAGACCACATCCTCAAAACCCTCCAACAAAACGACTACGTCTACATCGACCGTCTGGGCGTTTTTCGCGTCCGGATGCGGCACGCGGAGATCGCCGACGGGGTCATCCGGCCGCCGCACAACGAGGTGGTGTTCACCTCGGGCGATGATACGGAGAACAACTTCGCGCTCGCCGACCAGGTAAGCCGCGAGAAACAGTGTCTCTTCACCGAGGCCAACGAGCAGATCACGGCCTGGGTCGATGAGCTGCTCGCCGCCCTGCAGCACAACAAGTCCGTCACCTACGAAGACTTCGGCACGTTCATGCTCGACAAGAAGGGGAACCTCACTTTCGAGAGCGCGGCCATCCCGCAGCTCAACGGCCTCTTCGAAGGCATGGAGCCGATAGACTTGAAGGTGCCCGTCGCGGCTGTGGAACCCGAACCCGTTGCGGAACCCGAACCCGTTGCAGAACCCGAGCCTGTCGTAGAACCCGAGCCTGTCGCGGAACCCGAACCCGTCGTAGAACCCGAACCCGTTGCGGAACCCGAACCCGTCGTAGAACCCGAGCCTGTCGCGGAGCCCGAGCCTGTCGAGGAACCTGAACCTGTCGAGGAACCTGAACCCGTCGTGGAACCCGAACCCGTTGTGGAACCCGAATCGGTTGTAGAACCCGAACCTGTAGTGGAACCCGAACCCGTTGACGAACCTGAACCTGTCAAGGAACCTGAACCGATTCCCGAACCTGTTGGGGCGAATAATGATTCGCCCATCGACGACGATCACGATGACGATCACCACGACGAGGACGATGATGATGACGAAGACGACGAGGAAGAGGAGAAAAAGCGTCACCGTCTGGCATGGCTGTGGATACTGCTGTTGCTGCTCGCGGTCCTGGGTGCGCTTGGCTATATCTTCAAGGATAAGCTGACCGACTACTACCATCAGTGGCGAGAGAGTAAACAGTCTGTGGAGCAGGTTGTTACGACGGACCAGACATCGGATGAGACTACGGGGACCGTAGCGGCGGAGGAAACGGAGCCGGTCGTAGACGAGTCCGAAACCGATGAAGAGCCGGTTGCGGAGGTCTACACGCCCGAGGTGATCAAACAGACCGCCGACGGCAAGTACGACTACATCCGCTTCGAGCCCGGCCACTATTACGCCATTGCGGGCAGCTTCCCCGGCGAAGCCGATGTGCTGCGCCACATCCGCCAGAAAAACCTCGACCAGTACTCCCCGAAGATCGTCCTCCAGGACGGCGTGAAGAACCTGCGCGTCTGCATCGGCATCTTCGACACGGAAGAGGAGGCGGAGCAGTTCGCCAAAGGCATCAATTCCGGATATTGGGTATTAAAATAAAAATTCTTCCTTGAGCAGCCCTGTAGGGGCAAGAGCTTGGTAGCCTAGGGTGAACGAAGTGAGCCCTAGGAATAGGGAGTAACGGATGAGAAGATAATAAGATGATAAGATAACAAGATGAAAATAAACATCAAACAGCATATCCCGAACACCATCACCTGCCTGAACCTGGTGTGTGGCTGCTTCTCCATCATGTCGTCCCTGAACGGCAACCTGACCTTCGCGGGCATCTGGATCGTGACGGCCGCCATCTTCGACTTCTGCGACGGCCTCAGCGCACGGCTGCTGCACGTCGCCTCCGCCATCGGCAAGGAACTCGACTCTCTCTCCGACGTGGTCTCCTTCGGGGTCGCGCCGACGATGATCGCCTACAAGTGGCTGACAATCTGCTATTCACAGATGCCGCCCGCCGCGCAGATCCCCTTCACCTCGTACATGACCTACCTGGTCTTCCTCGTCCCTGCGCTGTCGGCGGTGCGCTTGGCGAAGTTCAACCTCGACACCAAGCAGACGGAGAACTTCATCGGCATGCCGACGCCGGCCAACGCGCTGTTCCTCGGCTTCATCCCTGCCGCCGCCGAGCATATCGCCATCCTCGACAACTTCTGGGTGGTGCTCGTCTTTGCCGTCTTCTTCGCCATCCTGCTGGTCAGCCCCATCAATATGATTTCCTTGAAATTCAAGGACTTCAAGTTTACCGGCATGAATATTGCCCGCTATCTCCTGTTGCTGGTCGGCATTGTCTTGTTTCTGATTTTCAAGTTGGGCGCGTTCCCGCTGATTATCTTCGGCTATCTGCTCATCTCCATATTTTATCACACTTTAACGAATTTGGACGTATTATGAAATATACATCATTGGCATTGTATTGCGGTTCTTCCGCAGGAAATAATCCCGCATACGCGCAGGAAGCGGCGCGTTTCGGCAAACTGTGTGCTCTGAAGCAGCTGACGCTCTATTACGGGGGCGGCTCCATCGGGCTGATGGGGGCGGCGGCCGAGGCTTCCCTTAATCACGGGGGAAAGGTCATCGGGGTGGCCCCGGACTTTTTCGCCAAAGGCGAGGTGCTGGCCACCAACATCACCGAGATGATTTTGGTGAAGACCATGAGCGAACGCAAGCAGCTGTTGGAAGAGCGGGCCGATGCGTTTGTGGTTTTCCCCGGCGGCTACGGCACCATGGACGAGCTCTTCGAGATGGTCACTGACGCGCAGTTGGGCCTTCATTTCAAGCCCATCGCCATCTATAACTACATGGGATTCTACGACTTGCTGATCAAACAGTTGGACAAGTTCATGGAGGAGGGATTTTTGCGCCCGTTCCATCGGAGCTTGCTGATTCATGCAGAGAATCTGGATGAGCTCTTCTATAAGCTGAATACTTACGAGAATACCAACGACCATACGTGGTTGGACAAAATTAAACACTAAAACCCTGAAAATATGCAATTTAAAGACGTGTTGGTGGATGCTGCCTTCAAGCAGAAACTCGTGGATCTGGCTCGCGAGGGCCGTTCGGCGCATGCGCAGTTCTTCCTCGCGCAGCCCGGCAGTCATGCGTTAGCGTTGGCGGTTGCGCTCGGACAGTACCTCTGCTGCGAGAATCCCGGCGAGCACGACTCCTGCGGTGAGTGCCCGTCGTGCAAGCAGTTCGCCAAATTGTCACACCCCGACCTGCATCTCTATTTCCCCAACTGCACGACGAAATCGGTGAAGAAGGACCCCGAATCGAGTCTCTTTATCAAGGAGTTCCGGGATTATGTCCTTCAAAACGACTTCCATGTGGACATAAACGGCTGGCTGAATATTTTGGAAGGGGAGAATAAGCAGGCCTCCATCAATTCCCGCGATTGTTCTGACATTCTCCACCACAACAACACACAGTCGCACCAGGACGGCTGCAAGGTATATATCCTCTGGTGCGTGGACCGTCTCTACCATTCGGCTGCGCCCAAGTTGCTGAAAACCCTCGAAGAGCCCGAGTCCAATTCGGTGTTCATCCTCATTTCGGAGGAACCCGACAAGATTTTGAACACCATCCTGTCGCGCACGCAGCTTGTGAAAATCCCCCGTTTGACTGACGCGGATCTCTCCGAGAAGCTGCAACAAAAGTATCCGGATCTCTCCCCTGACGAGGCATCTGACATCGCCATATTGGCCGACGGTAACTACAACAAGGCCATGCACATTGTTACCGACAACGAGGACCAGCGCGTGCTTTTGCAGCAATTCGAGGTTGTTTTCGACAGCGTCACCGCCATGGCGCAACGAAAACCGCTGGTTTATGTGCAATACGATCAGGCACAGACGGCCTTGGCCGAGGTGGTCGCGGCCGGCCGCGAATACCAGAAACAGTATCTCCAGCTGATGCTGCGTATGTTGCGCAACATTCTGATGATGAATTCCAACAATTCGGGATTGCTGAAAGTGACCCATCAGGAGCAATCCGTCTTGGACAAATACCGCGGCTTCATCCACCTAAAGCAGATATCCGTCATGACCGCCCTCTGCAACGAAGCCCTGTACCACATCACCCGCAACGGCAACTCCTCGCTCATCTTCACCGATCTCTATTTCAAACTGGTGAACGCGTTCAACGGTTAAAAGGGCGAGAAATAGACTAAAACTATTTCCAAAAGGGCTGAAAGCCCGAAGTATGTCAGCCCAGGGTGGAGCGAAGCGGAGCCCTGGGGTCAATGGTCAACGGTCAAAGTCAAAGTTCGCACAATAAAGGCACGGTTTTTGCGTTATAGCGACCGCAAAAATTTTGATTATGAGACGTAATATTGTATTATTTGTCGCGCTGTTTCTGATGAGCGCATTCCATATCGCCAACGCCCAGGACGAGGCGTTCTGTACGGCCAAGGCACCGTCGGAAGTCGGTGTGAACCAGCAGTTTCAATACACGGTGACGACCTCGGAGAAGGGGACCGTTTTGGACACGGATTTCGGGAAGTTCGAGTTCGTGGGCGGTCCGAGCATGGGGTCGAGCACCTCTATTTCCATCTCCGGCGGGCACACCGAGCAGAGCACGCAATACACGTACACCTATGTACTTTCGTGCCCGCGCGAGGGGACCTTTACCATCCCTGGGGTCTCCATTTCCGTGGACGGCAGGGTGTTGAAGAGCAACGCCGTGGAGGTCAAGGTGGTGAAGGCCGGCAAGCAGCAGCAGCGTCAGCAGCAGGACGACCAGTCGGGATTTTTCCAATTCGAGTTTCCCGATTTCGGAGACTTCTTCGGCAACGATAGACGGCAGCAGCAGCCCAAGTCGAAATCGGAAAGTGTTGAGTACAAGGATGATATCAAGAAAGAGGATATGTTCGTGAAGGCGGAGATCTCGCAGGCGGAGGCCTGGCAGGGAGAGGCCGTGGTAGTGACGCACAAGCTCTACATCAAGCAGGACATTCGCGGTTACGACATTGCCCGCGCCACGTATGCCGCCACCGACGCGCTCTGGCTTGACCGCCTCGACAACAGCTACAGCGAGGAATCCACCGAGACCATCAAGGGTGTGAGCTACCACGTCTACACGATTATGCAGACGGCGGCCTACCCGAGGAAAACGGGCAAGGTGATCATCCCGAAGCTTGACCTGATCGTGCGCATCGGCGTGCCCGCGACCGTGCATAACCCGTTCTGGGGCACGATGACCACCACCCGCGCCAAGGACTTCCGGCTCACCGCCAACGAGCTGACCCTCAAGGTGAAGCCGCTTCCCAACACTGATAACAACGGCAAAACGGAACTCGTCGGCCATTTCGATATCTCCGCCTCCATCAACAAGACGGAAGTGGCCGTCAACCAGCCGGTTACGCTCACGGTGACGGTCTCCGGCAACGGCAACCTCCACCACATCACGGCCGATGACCTGGACATCGACTTCCCCTCCGACTGCGATGTCACGTATCCGCGTGTCAGTCAGCGCATCAGCGCGAAGGGCAACCTGGTGAGCGGCACCAAGACCTTCCAGTTCACGCTGATCCCGCGCTCCGAGGGCGAGTATTACGTCCCGAACGCCATGTTTACCTACTATGACGACGAGCTGATGGCCATTAAGCTCATCATGACCCAGGACTTCCGCTTCGAGGTCAAGCCCGGCCGCACCACCACCCCGAAAGACGACGGCGACGACAGTTCCTCATCGAAGCCGAAAGGGAAGGTGTACAAGATATAGGGGTGTCACACAGAAACCACGGAAATCACAGAAAAATTAGCCTGCGGCGAATGGTCGCACAGATTTTGACAAGATTACCCCGCAACCTCCAACGGTCGCCGAACATCCCCGAAGCCCGTCAGGGCTTCCATATCTGTAGCAAGGCGGCATTCCCGTGTACCCCACAACCCCGTGAGGGGTTGCACAACGACAGCCGCCGAAAAGAGCCCTCAAAACATTTGCGATTTACAGTTATCCCTTCCGCCTCCTCACGCGTGCGGGACGCACGCCACCTCAGTAACCCCACATCAGGCGCCAGCCGCAGTGTGGGGTTGGCGAACGCAGGGTGTGTGCCCGCGTGCGGGACGCACGCAACAAAAAATGCCCCTCCGTTCTTATTATTTGTATCTTTGCAGGCTGAAAAGGCAAATCGCAATCGTAGAGAAATGGAAAAGCAGATCATCACTGGCCAATTGGATATAGCGCAGCGGATATCGCTTGAGGAGTACATGTACAACAAGATAAAGGAAGCCATGCGGTATGATGGGAAATGCGTGGCATGGTATGAGCTTTCGGAGATGAGCGACTTTTTCGACATAGACGAGCTATGGGACGACAACGGCAAGCAATGCGCTGTCCTCGACACGGAAGAATGTCGGTATATGATTAATGACCAAAACGAGTTCGACATCCAGTTTGCCTTTATCGATGCGCGGGACAGGGCCTGCCGCGAGTACAAGACAGAGATTGACCCGCTGGCGTGGATGGGGTCGCTGATTGGCGGATGCGGAGGGTGATGTCATTGCTTATGCTGAAAAATGCTATTTTTGCGGATTGATAATTAAGACTTGTCGTTGTTTGAGTAAAAAAAGAAATATGAGCTACGGAATTGTTTATTTGCTGACGAATCCATGTATGCCTGGTCTTGTGAAGATAGGAATGACCACGCAAGAGGATATAGACAAACGGATGAGGGAACTGTACACTACTGGAGTCCCTGTTCCTTTTGAATGCCAGTTTGCTTGCAAGGTAAATAATAAGGATTGCGCCAAGATTGAGAAAGCTTTGCACACCGCCTTCGATCCTCAGCGAGTGAATAAAAACCGTGAGTTTTTCAAGATCAATGTGGAGCAGGCAAAGGCAATTCTCGAGTTATTCCATCATACGGATGTTACAGATGATGTGAGTGAGGAAATACAAAACGATCTCACGGAAGAGGACAAGGTAGCAAGTTCAAAAGCCCAAGCGAAACGGCCACCTTTGAATCTTTATGAAATGGGCTTACATAAAGGGGACGTGTTGCAATGGAAAGATGACCCGTCTATCAACGTTACTGTTTTGTCGGAACGCAGAGTTTTATACAATGGAGAAGAGATGTCCCTCAGCCCTCTCTCAGCGCAGCTGAAAGGTTATAAAGTTAAACACATACAACCCACCCCGCATTGGTTGTTCAACGACAAGCTGCTGAGTGACATTTATGACGAAACATACCCATTTGAAGAGTAAACATCTTATAATGAAGCGCAACATTGGATTGACGCTGTCGTTTTTTTTCTGAAAAATTCTGTTTTGTAAGGGAATTGTGCCCTTCGTATCGTAAACCGTATCATATAAGCAAAAAGCAATGATATGATTTACGGTTACATTCGCGTCTCCTCCGACAAGCAGACGGTGGAGAATCAACGCTTTGAGATTAACAACTTCTGCTTGAGAGAGAACCTGCACATTGACGGTTGGATTGAGGAAACCATCAGCGGAACCAAGAATTATGACAAACGGGAGCTGGGGCGGCTGTTGAAGAAAGTTCAGAAAGACGATTTGATTATCTGTGCCGAGCTTTCCCGATTGGGCAGAAGCCTCTTTATGATTATGGAAATCCTGAGCCTTTGCATGAAGAAAGAATGCCGGGTGTGGACCATCAAGGACAACTACCGCCTTGGTGACGACATCCAAAGCAAGGTGCTGGCCTTTGCGTTTGGATTGTCGGCAGAGATTGAAAGGAACCTCATCAGCCAGAGGACGAAAGAGGCGTTGGCGAGGAAAAAGGCGAATGGCGTTGTTTTGGGGCGACCTGTTGGCAAGAAGACGGATGAAAAAAAGTACAAGCTCTATCCCAAGAAAAACTTAATATCGGAATTGTTGAAGGCTGGGATCTCACGACGAAAAATAGCTGTCATCTGCAAGGTGGACCGCAACACTTTGTGCCGATTTGTAAACACTTTTTTGAAGGAAGAATAGGAGCGATTATGTGGAGACACATGCTGTTGCTTCAGAATTCAAATTTTCCGAATCTTGGTCTATTCTGAGCGATATAGAGAAATCTATCAAAGCCAAAATAGAAGCGGTCGGTACACCATTGAAGAATTGGGATGTTTCAATCAACTATGGAATCAAAACAGGATTCAATGATGCTTTCATAATTGATTCGGCAAAGAGGGAACAAATACTATCCAATTGCCAAACTGATGAAGAGCGAGAAAGAACGGCTGCAATCATTCGACCGATTCTTCGTGGCAGGGATATAGCCAGATACACGTATAATTGGGCTAATTTATGGCTAATTAACACTCATAATGGCATAAAAGGTTCATTGAATCGTATCCACATAGAAGACTATCCAGCAATCAAGCAACATCTTGATTGCTATTGGGATAAGATTAAACCAAGAGCAGATCAAGGGGATACTCCATATAATTTACGAAACTGCGCTTATGTGGACGATTTTGATAAGACAAAAATCGTGTGGATAGAATTGTCCGATGAATCAAAATTTGCAATTTGCGACAACTACATTCCTCTCAATACAGTGTTCTTTTTAACAGGCTCTCATTTATCTCATATTCTCGGACTGTTAAATTCTAAGCCAATCAACTGGTATTTCAAGAATTGCATTGGTACTTCATCGGGAGTAGGGACCAACCGTTGGTTGAAATATACTGTGGAGTTATTGCCCCTGCTATCTTACGACTCAGAAATCGAAAATTTGGTAAAAGCGAGACTCACATCCGAGTCGAACCATGACTCTTTAGAACTTCAAATTGACAAAGTAATATGTAAGAAATATGGGTTAACTGATAAAGAAACTGAATTTATTCTCGAAAATTAGCGATAAGGTACTCTTTCTCTTCGTCCGTTAAACCATACAAACTGAATATTAGATCATCTACCTCATCCTCAGCAGTAGTGCCGGGGTTGTGTAAAATATTGTCTATTAAATTTTTACATGTGTCATTTAATGTTGGTGGAATTGGTGGAATTCTTATAGGTTCTACTGCTTGAACACTTATTAAGAGGTCGCCTGTGCCAGTTCGTGGTGCTCCATTCAACAAGTAATGGCCCATAGAGGAGTTTAATAAACAACAAATGAATGCAATCTCATTACCTGTAGCGAAACAAGTACTATCCAAACCGAAAAATCCCTGATTATCATAAGAGAAACGAAGAATTGAACCCACTCTTTTCCAAATAATCTTTGGCTTTAGAAAATCGTCCCAATAATTGATGCTATCTTGTGTTTCAAACCATTTATTGTTCGTTTTCTTTCTTGCTTTTACCTTCTCTTCGTTAATGACATACTCTTTGCCTGTTTGCTCTAATCGTTCCATCCCAAAACCAAGAAGATATGATTTAATAGCTTGATAATCTTCTATGTTATATTGCATAGAAGGAAATGTTGCAATAATATACTTTTCATCCCAACTGTAACCGTATCGTTTGATGTCGCGTCCTCGTAATATCGGTCGAATGATTGCTGCCGTTCTTTCTCTTTCGTCATCATCAGCACAATTATTAAGAATTTCATTTCTTTTCTCCGAGCTGATGATGAAAGCATCGTTATAACCAGTCAAAACACCACGGTATATATCTACATCCCAGTCTTTAAGAGGAACACCAACTAATTCAACTTTAGTTTTGATACTTAGTTCTATGTCGCTGAGTATGGTCCAGGCTTCTTTACCAAAGATAGAATATTGAGCATGTGTCTCCACATAATCGCTCAATTTATTGACTTCAAATTCGTCTCTCTTAATTGAACATGCCTTTGTTGGATTATTAGTATTGGCATTGGTCACAGAAAGGATGTTAACATCAACAGTTGCAGTGTCAAAAACTTTGAAACCCGCAAAATCAACCAAAAGGTATGGCTGAAATTTCTCTGAAAACAATGTCCGTAAAGATTTCCCATACGCAGACTTCATCCACCCATTTGACGTGATAAACGACAACAAAGCCCCAGGCTTCAACAATGCCATGCCCATTTCGTAGAACAAACAATAAATATCGCCAGTGCGCTCGTAGGTTTGGTAATTCATTTTTTGAAGAGCATCGGCATCCGCACCCATTTTTTGAAGCTGTATGTACGGCGGATTGCCAATAACACAATCAAATCCGATAAACTTGCCGTTTTCATCCAACACTTCAGGGAACTCGATGCGCCATTCGAAAGCATCTACAAAAACCTTGTTGTCACGGATCTCATCAATCTCTTTTTGAATCTTGTCAATCTTGGCCTGCAATTCCTTTGCCTTTTTGTCACGCGCCGCCTGTTCTTTCTTGCTGATTTCAAAAAGTTGCGGAGCTGTCAGATTGTCCAGCTCGCGTTGCAATTGACGCTTGCTCTTCAGTTTGGGATCGTTCTGCCCAATTTGGGTGCGAAGGTTCCCTTTAATCTGCTTCAAATAATCCACAAGTTTCCGTTTTTCCTCTTTGCTGTGGGCATTTTTGTAATCATTGACCGCCTTACAATATTCACTTATAGAAATGCCATTTTTGCGAAGTATGTCAGAAATGTCCTGATTCAAATCAAAACGGTATAACAGGGAATTGCCTTCCTTGATGTTGATGTCAATGTTGGGAAGTGTCTCTAATTCAGTGAAATCGCTTTCTCTTGTATAATATGCGTTCTTCAGCAGTTCAATCCAAAGGCGGAGACGGCAAATATTTACAGCATTCGGGTTCAAGTCCACTCCGAAAAGACAGTTCTCGATGATTTTGCGCTTTTCGTTGAAGAGTGTCTCTTGGACACGCTGACTTTCAGGATTGCCAGGTGTATAAGAGAAAGGATTCCCCTCCTCGTCAGAAACGAGCAGTTCATCATTCTCTATATCAATGCTATAGTCTTGTTTCTTGATGCGTCTGCCAGATCCGTCAACCAAAATGCCGAGATCGTATTTGGTACGTATGATTTCGTTAAGGACAGATACTAAAAAGTGGCCGGAACCGACAGCAGGGTCACAGATACGCAGGGAATCTACAATAGCATTGGCGTGAGCAAGGTCTTCTATATCTTTGTTCTTAAGGTCATCGTAGTCTTTGCAGCTCCAGTTCAGTTCTTCATTGAAACGTCTAACTACCGTTTGTCGGATAGCCTCGCGACTCATGTACATGGTGACAGCACCCGGCGTAAAGACCGAACCATCCTTGTGACCGTTGATTTTTTCGAAGATTAAGCCGAGAACGGATGCATTGATAAGCGTCTTAGCCTGCTCTTGTACTTCTTCTGTTCCTTCGCTCGCAAAGTCGTAAGCGTCGAGAAATTCAAGCAAATAGCGAAGCGTTGGGAGCTGCTTATAGCGAGGTTTTTGTCCATCTTTGAGAACAGTTCCCGCATAAAGGGGAAGTTCACTGTTTTCAAGGTTACTGATACGAATTGCATAACGTTCCAATTGGCTAATCTCAAAGAGCGAGCTGTTCAAATACGGAACTTTACCATATTTAGCATTGATAGCGTCGGAACGATCTGCAACACGTTTGGCCAGGACTTGGAAGAAGAGTTTGTTAAGCTCATCATAATCAGGAATCAAGGCTGTTCGCATAAACGCGTAACTTTGATCCCCTTTGTGGTATTTTACAAGTTGTGCCTCAAGAAGTTTCAGGAACAACACGCGATTTACCCAATTGATAGTCAAGGATAAAGCTATATTGAAGAGCTGCTCTTCGCGAGTTTTTCCGTATGAATAACGCTCCATAACATTTTCAACGCAGTCTTCTGCATCCAAAATGTTGATAGTATTTTCAAGAATGGAAGCTGAGTTTCGTTCGTTTTGCTTCCGACGTGTGATAATCCGCTTATGACTGTCTCTCTCCTCCACCTCTTCAAGTCCGATGATGTACAAAAGTTCGCTATAGAACTTGGTGTTGAGAGAGTTACTATCGTTTTGGAAGCGTTTTTTCAGAAGATGTTCTGGACTGAAAAACTTAAACAGTTCTATGAGACTCTTGTCGTTGCCTGTGTCAAGAGATATTTTGTATTTCTGGATATCGAACCAAGTGAATGTCAACTGATCCAGCACTTGGACAATAAAATCAGCGGCTATCTCCTTGTAAAAAAAGTCAGTCTTTTCAGAGGTCAATTCCCCCGCACTATATTCTTCAAAACGTTTGATGAGTTTCTTGTTGGAGTAGAATAAGCGTTCGAACTCCTGTGCATCGAAAACAAAAAACTCATTGACATTGGTGACCACAAGCTGTTTGAGTTGGAAGTTCTTCTTAGTGTGACGCTCCCGGAGGTAATAAAGAAGCAATTCTTGCAAGGCTTTGCGGTTGAGGTCATCCTTCGTGATCATTTCAGATTTGTTAGTCGGTGTCTTAACCTCGAAGATAACACCGACGGGGTCATCAATGCTACTGCCAAGATGGATAGCGCAGTCGATATCTCCGTTGGGGGACACCTTGTAAGTTTGCCCATAGAACGACATTTTCAGGAAATCCATCAAATCTCCTTTTAGCTTTTCTTCTGTGTTAATGGAGGAAATCTGCTCGTAAAGGAAATGCAACTGTTTTTTGAAGTTATCGAAGGCTGAGCGGTCAACAGGGGTTTGCCGGTAAGCCTTGTTCATCGACTTGGCTATTGTAAGTTCTAACATATCAATAATTTGGCATTACTCAATTAATCCGCAAAAATAGCATTTTCCGCTATATAATTTGCAAAAACCGAAATGTTTTCTGCACAGTGGAAATCGGGGAAAGCATTCTTGCCAATTGTAACGCACGATGCCGGCAAAGGTTTCGCAAAGGTTTCGCAAGTAGTTGGCAAGTAGTTGGCAAGTGGTTGGCAAGTAAAAGTGCTTGCTTAGACTTGCGAAAGACTTGCCTGAACTTGCGAAGGTCTTGCCAAGGTCTTGCGATATGCCTGCGGGGGGGCTGTTTTTTGACTGTTTTTCGCTGTCAGCCGCTTGCAGTGGGTGTTGGGGGATCTTGTTCTGCTTGCCGGTTGTTCGGTTGTCGGTGTTTCCGGGAACGGCGTTTTGTTGATGTTCAACTTTTTGCTTTTCTAACTGTTTGATATACAATGTGTGCGTTGTGTGTTAGGTTCGTGTTACTCAACAAAAAAAACTACAAGGTCCCTCGCATTGTATCTTTGCCGCCGAAATCTGTTCGCGAACGGTTTCAGACGTTCTTTGACATGTTGTTTAGTAATAGCCGACCTTCCCGCATTCCAGCACCACCTTCCGGCCGTCCGCCAACGTGCAGCCGAACAGGTATCCCGCATTCCCGTCCTTGATTCTCAGCAGCTTGCGCAACTCCTCCGCCGACAATGGGAAGTTCCGCACGGCAATGCTCGCGTTGGCGAGGGGCGACAGCTCCTTGGCGGTCTTGCGCGGGTGGAACTCGTGGACGGCCTCGATGCGGAAGACGCGGCCCGGGAAATCCTCGCGCAAATCGTTAGCGGTGAAGAGGTTGGTGCTCTTTGCCAACTTCGCGACCTGATATTGTTGCGACAGGGCGTTGAAGAGCCCGGCCTTCATCACGGCGGCGTTGGGCTCGTAAAGGTTGGAGCCCAGTTCCGTGGCGATGCAGGGTGGGGTGGTGCGCTCGGTTTCAAGGGTGGTTTCAACACAGGTGGTAGCGGTTTTGTTAATATCGACGGCAATGATGATTGGGTCCGTTGTAGAGACGCGGCGCGCCGCGTCTCTACACATTCCGTTAGCCGAAATATCATCCTGGGTCAACAGAAACAAAACCTCCTTGCATTCCCCCTCCACCGCGACCACATGCACGGCATACGTCTCGGGCAGGTCGCGGAGGGTCTGGAAGATGTCGATCATCGGGGACATTTTGACCATCAGGGTGTTGCAACGCGACAGCAGGTCGGATTTCCATTCGAGGAGGTTCGGGGTGCAGTCCGCCAAAGAGACCACCCGCCGCCCGTGCGTGTCGCGGCGGGATGGGTCGAGGTAGATCAGATCCACGCGGCCGATGTCGCCGAGGTGCTCCTCCATCGGACCGTTGAGGATATTAACATTGTTGATAACCAGTGTTTTGCAGTTTTGTTGAAAAAGTTCGCAGAGCTCCTCCTGCGGTTCCACGTACCAGCCTTTCGTGAACTTCTTGGCGAAGGCGGCGGTATCCACCCCGAAACCGCCGCTGAAGTCCGCGAAGGATTCCCCTTTTACTAAGGATGCCTTGTAATCAGCGGTTTGCGACGAAGAGCATTGTTCCATGGAGACCTTCTTCGGGTAGAGGATGCCCTCGGTGGCGTACCATTCGGGCAGCTTCTCCTTGGCTTTCTGCCGTCCCGCGATCTGCTGCAGCGCTACGGCCATATCCACCTGAGGGTCCTTGGACGGATGCAGGGCGAGCTGCGCTACGTCGTCTCCGGCGTGCGCTGCGATGTACTGCCATGTGGGTTCGTTAATGTTCATATTATTCATTGGTTATATCCTAGGGCTTGACTTCGTCTCATCCTGTTTCTGATTCCCAGGGTTACGCTTCGCTTCACCCTGGGTTGACACGTGTCGGGCTTGCAGCCCTCTTGGAATATGCTGTACGATTACACTATCTGTTGTCGCTGGAGCCAAATTTGGAGCACGGGGTCGGATAGATATAGACCATTTTGCCGCAGCTCGATAAAATCTTTCTCTATCAAGGTCTTCTGCATCTTGTTTACATTGGATTTCGATCCGAGCTGGTATTTTTCCAGTATTTCTTGTGATGCGAAGCCTGAATGTTGTCCTGCCATGATAGCGCGAAGGAAGTTCATCTGGTAAGTCGTGAGTGTTCCGGTTTGTTCCATAAACAACGGTGTGCATTGCATCAACAGATCTTCAACGCCTTGTTTAAAATCAGCGTCTGTGACCTCATTTTCAGTGTTAAGCATCACATTCCAGGCCAGTTGCTGCACGTATGACGACTGATTTTGTACCATTTCGCAAATTTGGATTATATGGCGTTCGTCAATAGTGTGCCCTTTCTCTGTGAACTTTTGTTGGATAAAAGGAATCCAGTCGGCGGTAGGGATTGGTTGTAGATAGTTCAGCTCTCCGAACTGGTAAAAAGGCATACGTTTGTTCTGGAAAAGGTTGGTCATCATGTGCTGGCGGCTTCCGAATAAGCAATAGGATGCATGTCGTTGGTGCTGCCAAACGCTGCGCATCTGCTTTTGCACATTGAGACTGTCCGGCCAGTCTCCTACTTGCTGGAACTCATCTATGCAAACCACGATGTGCTTCCCGATATGTTGTGCAAGAATTTCGGGTAAATTGAGGATTTCTTCTGGTTCATATTCCTTCGGGGTGATGCCCAATGATAAGGAATAGTCGGCTGTCGGATCTGGACTGAATGAGATTTTAGGACTAAGGCGGACCAGGAACCGTTTGATGTTTTCGATGGCCATTTCCATCTTGGAAGCTGTTTGTTTCAATAATGCGGCAGCAAATTTGTTGTAGAAGTCATATTCCGAGCGACAATTGTAGATGTCAACATACACGGTGTGAACAACTTTAGGGTCCACTTCCTGTTGTACTTTTTTGACGAGCGATGTCTTGCCCATACGACGGGGGGAGATGAGGATGACGTTCAGTCCGCTCTCAAAGTTCACCTTTAACCGATGTGTCTCCTTCACTCTGTCCGTAAAGTTGTCGCCGCTCACGGAAACGCCGTAAACAAAAGGTCTTTCAATTTCCCGCATAAAAAATGTAATATATTATAAACAAACAATTTGTGTGGTTTACCGTATAGTGGACCACTTGTTGGTGGACCACTATACGGTAAACTTAAATCCGCCGCAAAAATAATAAAATAATTGTATGTGCGATGTACTATTGGAAAATATTACTCTTCCTCGCTGTAATACACCTTATAGAACTTTCCGCGCTCGTCTTCGCCCTGCTCCACGTTGTCGCGGTTGCCGTCAATGATGATCTGGATCTTGCGGTCGAGGCGGATGACGCGCTTGTAGGAGCGTTGCTGGCGGCGGAAGGCGTAGTCGGAGATGTCGAAGTTGTCGTCAATCACCACATCGTTCTCCTCCTCGAAGCTCCGTTTGTACTGGCGGAAGCTCTCGATCACCTCGGGCTGTTCGATTACCTCGTTGGCGAACTCTTCCATATCGAACGTGTCGTTCTCCTTGAAGAACTCCAACGAGCGGTTCAGCAGGTCGATTTGGTCGGCCTTGGAGACCTCGAACTGTTCTGGCATTGCCTTGGTGACGAAGTTCTTGGCCATCGCCATCACATTCTGCGTGTTCGCGTAGCCGTCCTTGCGCTGGCGCACGCGCAGGAAGTCGTCCATCCAGTACTGCGCCTCGATTCCCCGGTTGGTGTTGTCGACCACGGCCACCACATAGCCGTTGTCGCGCTCCTTGTTGAAAATCAGGCAGCCCTTGTCGAGCTTCTTGATGTTGATGCCCTGCTCGCTCTCGAGGTTGAAGTTGCCGCCCTCGCGCAGCACCTTCAGGAACGTGTCCTTGTTCTCCGACTTGAACAGCCCGACGGCATCCACCGTGTCGCCCTCCACGATGCAGTCCCTGAAGTAGACGGTGTAGAACTCCCCGCCCTTGATTTTCGGGTGTGAGCTCTGCTCGTAAAGATGCTTTGCAAGGTTCACCGACTGCTCGTAAAGTGTCTCGGGGTCGTCAAAGATCTGCGACGCCGCCCCATAGACCACGTTGTACTCGATTCCACTGTCGTGGTAGAGTTCGAAGAGTTCTTCAGAGGAGAAGGGGGTGAGGAAATAGTCGGTGAGCAGCTCGCGCACGCTGTCGGAAAGGTAAAGTGCCTCCTGCGCCAGAACGACACCTTCCGCCGCTCCCGAATTCCCCACAAGGTGGAGAGATATGTTTTCTATAGTATTCATAATCAAAAGATTGACGTAGCCCCATGATGATTGGGGCTGGGGTGCAAAGGTAGGAAAAATATCGGACAAAAAACCTCGTTCTGATTGCTGGATTACACATTTCACCAAACGTATATTATAATAGGTGTATTGAATGAAAATTTTATAAACATTTGGCTTTCAGTGCGTAATTAAAAATCGTCCGTTAATTATTGTTAAAAATGCGTTTGCCTCTTGACAAGCGGCCTTTTTTGTTGTATCTTTGCACTGACAAAAACAATTTATCAACCTAAAACCTAAATCAATGAAAGACAAGGTACAAGTAATGTTTTTATGGGTGCTCCTTATGCTCGTTTCGGCGCAGATTCACGCGCAGCAAGCCGATTTGCAGGACGCATACAAGCGGGCGTACGACCAACGGATGGCCGACCTTTTGTGGCGGCAGTATCAAGACGTAAGCGACTGGTTTGAAGCGGCTTATCAGAAATATCCAACGGTTCCGCGAGGGGTGTTGGAGGCGGTGGCGTTCCAATACACGCGCTTCACCCCGAATGTGGTCATGGACACGCTGGAGGCTGATCCTTCCGAGATTCCCCGGACCTATTCCGTCATGGGGCTGACGTTGCACGGGAAAGGAGTGTTCCGGGAGAATGCGCGCCTGCTGGCCGCCACCACGCCCTATCCGCTCGAAGCCATCCTGTGGGAGCCCGGCGTGGCGGTCAAGGCTTACGCCCATGCGTTCGCCCGGCTGCAGCGCGAGTACGCCATTTTCGGCGATTCGCTGGAACGTTACAAGCCCATCTTCACCGCCCTTTGCGAGCTGCCGCTGACGAGGGATGGCGATGACGACTTTGCGATGAACAGTTTCCTGTACATGATCTACTACTTTTTGGATAAGGAGGAGTATGCCCGTTTTGGGGTTCCGCCCAGAACCATTGATTTTAATCGGCTGTTCGGGGAGGAGTACGGGCGGCTGCGCGGGGGGCGTGCCGAGGTGTCACCCCCGCCGGGCATCCGTTCCAGTGCCACCACTCCCGACTATCCCGGCGCAATTTTCCAGGCGGCGGCCTCCTGCAACTACACGGTAGGCCGGGGCGGCGCGACCATCACAGCCGTCACTATCCACTACACGCAGGGCACCTACGCGGGGTCTATCGCGTGGTTCCGGAACTGCAGTGCGCAAGCCTCCGCGCACTATGTTATCCGCTCTGTCGACGGGCAGGTTACCCAGATGGTGCCGGAGGCCGACAAGGCTTGGCATGTCGGGGTTGCCAACAGCTACACCATCGGCATCGAACACGAGGCCTTGGGAAACATTTACTCCTACTTCACGACGGCCATGTACGAGTCGTCGGCCAATCTGGTGAAGAACATCTGCTCGCGACGAAGTAACATCAACCCGCACCGGGTCTTCTATCGCGACACCCTCGACAACGGTACTGTGCTGAACTACGGGCTGCACAGTCTGGGTGGGGCCACTGCCTGTACGCAAATCCGTGGGCACCAGCATTTTCCGAGCCAAACGCACACCGATCCCGGACCGTATTGGGACTGGAACCGCTACTACAAGCTGATCAATGACAACCCGACAGTTGTGGAGGCGACGGGCGCGACGGGAACCTTCACTGACTCGGGCGGTCCGAACGGTAACTACGGCGACGACGAGCGGCGGCTCTTCCGTATCCATATCGCCGGGGCCGACAGTGTCGCGTTGATGTTCCAGAGTTTCAACCTGGAACCGGACTACGATTTTATGTGGATTTACGCCGGCGGTTCGGAGTTTTCGCCGCTGCTCGGACGATGGAACACGCAGTCGCCCGGACGGGTTGTCGCGGCAGGCGACCAGATGCTGGTGGAATTCCGCTCCGACTGCGCTACCACGGCCTCCGGATGGAACGCGACCTGGCAGGCCGTCCTCGCCGACCCTAATTCGCAAGGGGACGACGGAGGGGATAGCGGTGGAAATACTGGTGGTGATAACGGTGGAAATGGCGGTGATGGCGGTGACGGAGGCGGTGGCGATAGTGGTGATGACGGCAGCGGTAGTGGCGGAGGAGGAGGCAATGACGAGTATGATGATGACGATGACGGGCAAGTCAACGATTGGGAACCGGACGCGAACGAGCCGCTCTCTGACAATGCTTTGCCGCAGACGGTCATCAATACGGACGCTTCACAGTGGATAACCCAAGGGTTCACCGCGACGTTCACCGATTCGGACGATTCCGGCCTCAAGTGGCGGTTCTACCAGATTATGGAGTCGGACGGGACCGTATGGAGTGCGCGTCCGGAGCAGGGGTTCCTGTGCGACAACTTCGACCAGTCCTTGGATGCCTCGGTCTGGGTGAACAATTCGACCCATCCCTGGACAGTGTTGAGTGGCGCGTTGTGTCAGAACAATGCATCGGCCGGTTATTCAGGGGTGGCGGCGCATCACAACGGGGCTTCGCACACCGCCTACCTCTACGACTTCTACCTCAGATTCACGAGCGGGGAGAAATGTTCGTTCTTCTTCAACTGCAACAATGCCCCCTCCGCAACCTCCCTCTTTTCAGGCTATGAGGTCTGCTTTGACAGGGAAAACCATACGGTGAGCCTTTTTCGACTGATTTTGGGCGCAAAACGATTGCTGAAGACGAACACGCAAGTCTATTTCCAGACCGGGACAAGCTACTTGTGCCGCGTTGTGTTCGACAGCTCGACGGGTGAGATTGTGGTCTTGCGCCACGCCAACAGGATTATCAGGGCGGTGGACAATGTGCTGGCGACAACGTCAGACGCCTACGTCGGATTCGTCACCCGCTATGCGGCGGTAAGCGTCGACAACCTGCGGGTTTACGGGTCCCGCAGTGCCGCCGTCCCGATTTCCGTTGGCTCTTCCGGACACTGCGATCTCCAACGCCAGGCGGTGAACGGTTTGAGCCGCACTAAGCTGAAATCCATTGTGATGGACAGGGCCTACAAAATGTCCGCCTTGGTGGAGAAATCCTTGAAGGTGGATTACACCGCGCCATCGGTGGTGACGAACCTCGCCTTGCAGACGGAGACGGAGCCGCAGCCGGACGGAACCCTGCTAGTCAATGTGTCCGCTTCATGGTCCGCCTCTTCGGACGCGCAGTCGGGTATCCGGCGGTACTATTTTCACAATAGTGGCATGAACACCCCGTCGCTGAGCTACCTTTGGACAGACAATGGATTGGTCCTCTCTTGTCATCCCGATTATGTGCTTGACCAAAGTCAGGTGTTGACGTTCAGCGTGGTGGCGGAGAACCATGCAGGACTGCTTTCTTCGCCTGTCAAGAAGATGATAGCCTTCATCTCAGCCATAGGAAAGCTCCCCAAACAGGAGTTGGCGAGATGGGATTTGCTGTCGGGAAGGTGTCTCCACATACACTGTACTCCTACTCAGGAAGGGGAAACGGATGCCTCGGGTGCGCTGGTGTACGCTGTGTACGACATGGCTGGAAAGCGGGTGAGGGAGGGCACTTTTCACGACCAAGTGTCGGTTGATATCGGCGGTTTGAGAAGAGGCGTGTATCTGCTTCGTGTCACTAGCGGCCCGAAGGTGTTGCTCGCGGACAAGGTGGTGCTGCTCCGTTGAGCGATGAGGGAATGTGGGATTGGATTTTCAACATTCCCGTGGGAATTATTCGTGCAGATCCGAGTGTGGACCACTTGAAATTTTCCTATTTTCGCATTTTGAATGATTAATCATGGTTTGTGATTTAAGAATTTGATTATGAGATATTTGGAAAGTATAGTTGAGGAGAATCAACAGATTACGGACGATATTTTTGTCCTTTGTGTCACGTTCGCGGGAGGCGATGTCAAGCCCGGTCAGTTCTATATGCTGAAAAGCTGGGATACGGAGCTGACATTGATGCGACCCATCAGTGTGTTCCAGGTCGAAGATGGCTATCTTTGGTTCATGTATCGCACGGTTGGCGCGGGGACACGGCGGATGTCCGAGTTGAAAAACGGGGACCGCATACGTCTGCTCGGACCTTGCGGCAACGGCTATCCTTGCGAGGAACTGAAGGGTAGGGTGGCGCTTGTTGGAGGTGGTGTCGGTATCCCGCCGCTCTGCCATACTGCCGAGATATTGCATCGGAACGGTGTCACGGTGGATGCCTACCTCGGTTTCCGCGACGAACTTTTCGCCGTGGGGGATATCGAACTGTGGTGTACCGACATGTTCATCTCCACCGAACACGGCGAGGAAGGCTACAAGGGGTTCGTCACGGATCTGTTGAAACCTGAGCGTTACGATGCGGTGCTCACCTGCGGGCCCGAGGTGATGATGCGCAAGGTTGCCGCGATGTGTGCCGATGCGAATGTCACCTGCTATTGCTCGCTCGAACACCGCATGGCCTGTGGCATCGGAGCTTGCTTGGGATGCAGCATCCGCACGAAAAACGGCATGAAACGTGTCTGCAAAGACGGCCCGGTGTTCCGCAGCACGGATCTGATGTGGTGATAATGCAAAAACGGCAATGTTGTTACGGCGTTGCGCATTGTAGAGACGCAATGCATTGCGTCTCTACGTGGGCATGTGTTTTGACAGGCCGTGCGTTTCAACAGATCGTACGTCTCTACAAACCGTGCGTTTCAACAGGTTATGCGTCTCTGGTTCATGTGCCTCTTGACCGTATTTCGTAACAGACCGTGCGTTTTTACATGGTCGTGTGTCTCAACAGACCGTGAGTCTCAACAGAACCTTTTGTCCAAACCGAAAAAAAGTATAGAACAAAGAGATAGATTATGGATAACGACGTGAAATTGTCAGTGGAAATCGCGGGTGTTCCGTTTCGGAACCCCCTCATCGCCGCGTCCGGCACCTTCGGGTTCGGCGAGGAATACAACGAACTGTATGACGTGGGCTGTCTGGGCGGCATCTGCTCCAAGGGACTGACGCTGCATCCTAAGGATGGTAACGAGGGCATCCGTGTCTGGGAGACTGCCTCGGGCATGATGAACAGCGTGGGATTGCAGAACCCCGGAGTGGAGGCCTT
>Ga0265299_10001673_pt1 | contig 24491 bp, 23 predicted proteins | sample AusTroGonzalo_MG_4_FD_193485 | JGI IMG/M metagenome (GOLD analysis project Ga0265299, IMG submission 193485) | Bovine rumen microbial communities from tropical cattle in Woodstock, Queensland, Australia - Gonzalo_02 | ecosystem: Host-associated > Mammals > Digestive system > Stomach > Rumen ... | reverse complement strand
CGCTAACCTGATGCAACAGGGTCTCGAGTGCGAGAAGTGCTCCGACGAACTCAAGGCGATGTTCAAAGAGTGGCTGGAGAACCAGAACTCCGCAGAAGTAACGAATCGTCTCTACGAGCCGATGGTAGCTGCTATGGAGAAATGCGGTTGCGACACCTGCAAGGCTATCCTCGCTGAGAAAGACCATATCGTTAAACGCAGCCAGTGGATCGTCGGCGGTGACGGTGCTTCCTATGATATCGGCTACGGCGGACTCGACCACGTCATCGCTTCCGGCGAAGATGTTAACATCCTCGTGCTCGATACAGAGGTTTACTCCAACACCGGTGGTCAGGCATCCAAAGCAACGCCGCTTGGCGCTATCGCTAAGTTCGCGGCTATGGGTAAACGCGTGCGCAAGAAAGACCTCGGTATGATCGCTACCACCTACGGATATGTTTACGTAGCACAGATCGCTATGGGTGCTGACCAGGCGCAGACCCTCAAGGCTATCCGCGAGGCGGAGGCTTATCCCGGACCGTCACTCATCATCGCTTACGCGCCGTGTATCAACCACGGTCTGAAAGCCGGTATGGGTCACAGCCAGGAAGAGGAGGCGAAGGCCGTAGAGTGCGGTTACTGGCACCTCTGGCGTTACAACCCGCAGCTTGAAGCAGAAGGCAAGAACCCGTTCTCGCTCGACTCCAAAGAGCCTAACTGGGATAACTTCCAAGCCTTCCTCAAGGGTGAGGTGCGTTTCGCTTCCGTAGCAAAGCAGTTCCCGAAAGAGGCCGACGAACTCTTCGCTGCCGCTCAAGAGAACGCCCAGTGGCGCTACAAGAGCTACCTGAGAATGCTGGGCACGGCTTGGTGACCAACATTCCTATAAAAAGGAGCGCGCACGTACACACGTGTGCGCTTTCTTTGTCTCCGTCCTCTCTCCCGCAGGCTTTGCCTGCAGCAAGCAGCGTCAGCTGCAGCATTAGGCGCTTCAGCGCATCATTTATCACTTTTTTTGTATATATATAAAAAAAGCAGTATCTTTGCATCGAATTTGTATGGTTTCCCGACGGTCAACCGACGGTGAACCGACGGTCAACTATAACGTCCTTTTAACGTATTAATACTAAACATCCTCTTTTTATGTCAGAAATTATCACATCCTCCGGGATTGACATCCTATACTACGCTCCGCGCTTGGAAATTCAACTCCCTCTTGCACGACTACAAGCAGTCCCATCCCTTTGAATAAATCGCTTGTTTTAGGCTTTCTAAACACTAAACACTAAACTCTAAACTTTAGACGTAAAAATCACAGATTTTTCTTGCATATATCAAAATTTTTTTGTACCTTTGCGCCAAATTGGCGCAGAAGCAAACAAGAGAGAAAGCAAACATGGAGAATCAACTGGAAAATAGAGGCGAAATCATCATCTACCGTGCGGAAGATAACACGGTTCAACTTGATGTGCGCATGGAGCACGAAACAGTGTGGCTGACAGCCTCACAAATGGCGGTATTGTTTGGCCGCGACGTGAAAACAATTCGTAAGCACATCAATAATGCGTTACATGAAGAATTGGCCGATGAAGTGGTAGGCGCAAAATTTGCGTCCACCACTCCTCATGGAGCCATGGAAGGCAAAACTCAGACTAATGAAGTAATGTATTATAACTTAGAAATGGTTACTTCCGTTGGCTTTAGAGTGAAGAGCAAACGAGGTATTCAATTTCGTAAGTGGGCAAACCGCGTCCTCAAAGACTTTCTCATTAAGGGCTATGCCGTCCATGACAAGATTCGTCGGGAGCAGTTGGCGGACTTGCGGCAGTTGGTGCAGATTGTAAGAAAAGCGGCTTAACGCTGATGATTGCGGAGAGCCGGACAGAGGAAAAGGATACAATGGTGAAAGTAGTAGTGAATCTGATAAATCAAAAGAACTAAGCCAAGCGGATATTTTTAAAATCACGGGATATATACAAAGTATATATAAGGTTGGGTATGATACGATATTCCCTCGATATGAATAGGGAATAGGTAGGGTAATGACTAACGAGCATTTAACGAATATATAACGGATCACTAACGGTCGCATCGGCATAGAAAGCAAATGAAGCCTGTGTAAAATGATAAAAAATGATATGGCAGAAATGGCAGAAGTGGCAGAAAAGAATCGAATTCATGCCATTTATGCCACTTCTGCCACAACAAAAAATCAAAGCGGAATAGAAAGAGAAAAAATATAATCAAATGACAACAATGAAAGCGAAACCATTCGTCAAATGGGTTGGTGGAAAGACACAACTCATTGAACAACTCGAAGCACTGCTTCCTGCTGACTTTGACAAATGGGAGAATGTCACTTACATTGAGCCCTTCGTGGGCGGTGAAGAAGCCAATTGACATTTGGCTTTGAGTTTGAACGCCGCGGGAGCGGATAGAGTGAAGACATAGAATAAATCCATGCGCTTCTACTAAAAAAGGACAAAAATGAACAAAAATTGCATTTTTATATAAAAATATTTTGCTATTCAAAAAAAAAGCATTATCTTTGCAGCGGATTTAGTTATGAAGTATAACGAATTACACAAAAAACTAAAGAAATTCGGTTGTTATCCTACCGGAAATTCCATCGCAGGACATCCGGAATGGTATAGCCCGATAACAGGCAAGTACTTCCCTACAAGCAATCATGGAAGTAAGGAAGTCGCTCCCGGAACATTGAAAAATATAATCCGCGATTCAGGCATCGCATAAATCTAAAAAATTATGGCAAAGAATTACGAAGCACATGTAGAAAGTAATGGCGCTAATTGGTACAGCGTTTATTGCAATGAAGAGTTTCCGTTTGGTGTATTCGGAGAAGGCGCAACGATTGAGGAAGCCGAGCGTGATTTCTTGGCTGTCTTTAATGAGATGCGCGCAAACTATAAAGTACGCACTGGTAAGGATGTAGAAGCTACGTTTACATTTGTGAAAGATATGTCTGCCGTACTTCAAGAGTGCAAAGAGTATATCTCGTTTGCCTATCTTTCGCAATTAACCGGCATCAGCAAGGCGATGTTATCACAATATGCTTGTGGAACACGCAGACCGAAACCTGCTCAGCGTGAGCGTATAGTGGGAGGTATTCACCAAATCGGTCAAACCTGCATGCAAGTAGGAGTTCACTAAAACCTATTTGGTATGACACAAGCGCAAGCGGTAATAGAGACCATTGAAATGTTGGGTGGCATTGCGACACTCAACCAAATCAATCAGCATATTTTTGAGATTGAAGATTGCCAATGGCGTACTAAGACACCGTTTGCCAGTGTTCGCCGCATTGTTCAGCAGACATCTGGTATTTATAAGATTAAGCCTGGTTTATATGCGTTAGAATCTCATCGTCAAGAATTAGAGGGAAACGGTATTCTTGTGCAAAACGAGCACAACCAAGATTCCGAAATCGTCAAGACTTTTAATCATGCGTATTATCAAGGTTTGTTGCTTGAAATGGGGAAGATGCGTCATTTAGATACTTTTGTACCAGACCAAGATAAAAACAAACAATTCCTCAACCAAGCGGTATTAGGAGACTTGCGGACAATTCAATCTATTCCGGAGTATTCTTATCCACAATTGGTAAAACGGAGTTCAACTATTGATGTGATTTGGTTTAATGACCGTCATATGCCGCATTCTTTTTTTGAGGTGGAGCATTCAACGGATATGCAAAACTCATTGCTGAAATTCAACGATCTACAGGATTTTGCGGCTCGGATGGTCATTGTTGCAGACGAAAAACGTCACCATGAGTTTATCAGCAAAATGGGGTATGCAGCATTTCACCAATTAGCTGACGGCAAGCGTGTATCGTTCTTGAGTTACGAATCGCTTGGCAAACAATATGAACAAGAATTTGAAAAACAGAAATTAGAATTTATACTATAAAATCCGCAGCGGCGGTAACATACTAATATTAACTAGCGTTTGCTATTTGTTCTATTTACGTTGAAACCTCGGAAATTTCAAAGTATAGTAATAAGAAGAACAAATCGTAACGTTCACTGTGCGTACATGTGAGCAAGATTTGTCTTATTACTGGCTTTCCGAGGGCCACAACGTGAGCAAATCTCTGCTCACAGTTGTACCCGCGGGAAGTCATTTTTAGTAACAAGGTAGCAAACATAACAAACGCTATCAAATGATTACTAAAAATGATGAGTTACCATTAGAATGGGAACATCTTAAACATGTTGATTGCAAGGAAGGATATCCTGACTTCCGCATCTTGCGAGGTGATTGCATGGAACGGCTGAAAGAGATAGAAGACAATTCTATCGATGCTATCTTTGCCGATCCGCCATATTTTTTGAGTAACGGCGGCATAAGCGTGCAAAGCGGCAAGCAAGTTTGCGTGGATAAGGGAGATTGGGACAAAGGCGGCACACCCGAATACATCTACGAATTTAACCGCAAATGGCTTGGTCTTTGTCGTTCCAAACTCAAAGACAACGGTACAATTTGGATTAGTGGCACACACCATAACATCCATGTTGTTATGCGCTGTTTGCAGGAGTTAGGATATAAGGTGCTGAATACGATTACTTGGCAGAAAACCGACCCGCCACCCAATTTGTCGTGCAAGTATTTCAACTTTTCGACTGAACTCATCATCTGGGCGCGTAAGCACGAAAAGAAAACGCATAAGTTCAACTACGAAGTCATGAAACAGTTGAACGGTGGTACGCAGATGACGGATGTGTGGCGTATTCCGGCTGTTGGTCGTTGGGAAAAAGAACAAGGCAAGCACCCGACACAAAAGACGCTTCGCCTGTTATACCGAATTATCCTTGCATCCACAAACGAAGGCGATACTATCCTAGACCCATTTAGCGGCTCTGGCACTACCGGCATTGCTGCTAATCTGCTTGGTCGTAAGTATATAGGCATTGAGCAAGAAAAATCGTTTGTAGATTTGTCTATGCGTCGCCGAGAAGCGTTGGAAGATGATAATTCACGCAAGAAATTGTTTGACAAGATGCGCGAAAACGCACAGGAAGCAACGGTACTTGTGAACCATATGCGCGAGAAAGACCGTGCATTGGCTATGCAATTAGGCATCACATATACACGTGCCGGAGATAGCAAGGGGTCGCTGCTTGTCAAACAAGGCTTTGAGCGTTTGGGATATATTTGCATACATACGGACGGCGATAATCCGCAGTTATTCAAGCAGACGAATAATGGATTTCGTATATGGACAGCAGAGGCATTACGCGAAAGGGGCTTTACTGCCGAGAATGCACCTTATTATGCTGTTTTTCTTTTTGATCCGAACAAGCCCAAAGAGTTTGATCAACCTATAGACTTGCATAAAAAGAAATATACTCAAGTGGCTCATATTCAGCCATTAAGCGATTTTGTCAGTATAAAATAATAACATATGACTAAAGTTGAAGCAATAGAACATGTGCTCCGAGATAATGGTGGAGCGGCTAGTTTAAGTTACATTTACGATAATATTGAGCATTATTATCCTGGAGCAAGAAATCCTAGAAAATGGGATGCTGTTATTCGTGGAGTACTATATAGAGATTTAGGTAAACGTTTTAAACGAGTTGGATTAAGTTTATATTCTTTATTAGATTACAAAGAAGAGAAAACTCCGACTAAAGATAAAATAAGGATGCATTCCCTTATGGAAGGAATATGTCTTGAATGGGGCAATCTCAAGAATTTCAAGACTTATACTGCAGATCCATCAGCATTATACCGAGATAATGTCAAATTAAAAGATATTGCGACTATGTCTGAAATGCCGCCATTTACTTATCCGGAAATTTTGCAAGAGGCAAAACATATTGATGTCCTATGGTTTAATCAAAAAAGTTTTATGTTCCCTCAATATGCCATAGAGGTTGTTGATAGTATAGGTACACTTAACAATGCTTTCAACCGTTGTCTTCAATTACAATATTTACATACTAAATTTATAATTGTAGCTCCCGAAAAGCACCGTGAAAAATATAATCAAACATTGCGTCTTGAAACATACCAACGAGAGCAGCATCGTTTTAAATTCTTAAATTATGATGATTTGCAGAAAATTTATCAAAATGCTGTTCAACTGCATAAATTGGAAGCAGATATCTTTTAATATGGGAGTCTTTTGAGCAAAATCCTTGCAAGAAGAGGGAAAAAGCTATCTTGAAGCACGCAAAGAAAGAAGTGGAACAGATGATTTTAGGATAAATATGGCAAATGTAACATATCTTATAGGAGCAGGGGCCAGCGCAGGGAAACGAGGTGATAATGGATACATCATCGAAGGTTTGCCTTGTGTTAATGAAATCTCTAAATGTTTATGGAATATATATAGTTTTATTGACCGTACTACCATTCCTAATGATTTAGAGTGGATGGACCCGCAAATAGGGTTAGCTTCTGTCGAAAATTGGGAAAAAGCACGAAAAAATCTATCGCAACGTTTACATCGCCTGTATATTTTTTGTGAGCAAAATGCTACTATTGATACCTATGCAAAGAAATTGGTTCTTAAAAAGAGACAAGAGAATTTTAAGGAATTAGAACAACTATTAGCATTGTTCTTTATATATCTTCAACTACAAAACTTTCCGGATACAAGATATGATACTTTCTTGGCTAACATTTTAGAACCAAATCTACACTTTCCGCAAAATATTCGTGTCATTTCATGGAATTATGACAGCCAGTTCGAAATAGCATATTCAGAGTATGATGAGCAAGGCGAACTGATGGTTGGATATAAAAATGCAAAGTATGACATAGATTACGAAATAATTAAGATAAACGGAACGGCAACTTTTGACAATCAAACAAGCATAGCAAAGTTGCGAAAAGATATTTGGAAAAAAATATGGGCAATAAAAGAAGAGCCTAATCGTAGCGAGCAGCTCCAAAGAGAACAAACTTGGGTATTAGAGTTCGTTTATCTTTATCAATTACATGTAGTCGGCAAAAAAGATAACACTCATTTGTCCTTTGCTTTTGATAGTAGCGAACCGAGTAAAAAGATTCTTAACAGGGTGGATAAGATTATTAGCCAAACAGACGCTTTGGTTATTATTGGATATACATTCCCTTTCTTCAATAGGGAAATAGACAGAAAGATTTTACAAAACTTAAAAGTGGACGCAAAAATATATATACAAGACAAGTATCCGCAGAGAATAAAACAGAACTTTAAAGCTGTAAAAGCAGAGATTCCGGATGAGCAAATAGAACTAAAGGATGATACAGATCAATTCTTTTTGCCACCGGAATTATAAAAAACAATCATGTACACACCGCCGTTTAGGATAACAGATGAAGGGGGTAGGGTTACCGGTTAGGATTTACATGAGAAGAAACCCAGAAGAGAAATGAAGAAAATTACCAATATATTGTTGATGACCTTGCTGGCACTCAGCATGAGCCTGACCAGTTGTGTTGATAATTCGGAAGTGGTCAATCCCTACGAGAAAGACCCAAACTATAAGTACATTATTGTGATGAGCGACATCCACGTAATGGCTCCCGAACTGCTGCAGAACCGAGGTACAGCCTATGACAATTATCTGAGTCAGGACCCCAAACTGCTGGAATACAGCGGCGAGGCGCTGGAATGTCTGGTAAGCGAGACGCTGCTGCGTAAACCTGATCTTGTCATCATCCCCGGCGACCTGACCAAAGACGGCGAACTGGTGAGCCACCGGCTGGTGGTGAGTATTCTCGCAAGACTGCGCAGTGCCGGCATACCGGTAATAGTGGTGCCGGGAAATCACGATATTGACAATCCGGAGGGCTATTACTTCGACGGCGACAACACGAGCCCGGCAGAGCGCATATCGCCGGACCAGTTCGCGGCGCTGTATGCCGACTTCGGCTACAATCAGGCTTACGCCAAAGACCCTGCCTCGCTGTCCTTCGTTTGTGAGCCGCTTGAAGGACTGGTGTTGCTGTGCATCGACACCGACAAGTATGAAGAAAATCTCTACATCGATAAAGGAGACGAGAAAAACTATAACCAGACTGCAGGCCGCATCCGTCCGGCTACGCTGACCTGGATGCTGGCGGAGGCGGAAAAAGCCCGCGAATCGGGAAAGCAGGTGGTGCTGGTGCAACACCATAACATCGTGCAGCACTACGATGCCCAAGGAACCCTCCAAAGAGACTACATCATCGATGACTACGAGAATGTAGGCAGGCAACTGATGGAACATGGCATACACCTGGCATTCACAGGACATCAGCATCTGCAAGACATTGCGCAGTATCGCATCATCGCCAACAATGCCCAGCCCGACAGCCTGATAGACGTGGCTACAGGATCCGTCATCTCTTACCCCAATCCATGGCGCACCATCAAGGTGAGCAATGATTTCACGGAGTGGCAGATCAAAACCGAGTACGTGACAACCATACCTTCGCTCAGCAACGTCAAATCGACGTGCTACCAACGCCTCCACGACAATTTCTATGGAGGATTAGGCTGGCACATCAATGAAGGCTGGAACAGCATAAATGACTATCGCGAAGCGCTGGTCGCCTTAGGAGCACCAGAGAATTTCATTCCTGAAACGCCCGAAGAACTGACTGAGCTTCTGACGAGTTACCTCGGCGAAGAGATGACCATGATTTTTATGATTCATAACGAGGGCAATGAGTGGAAGAATCCTTCCGCAGCAGTGCATGAACGCCAGCTGAAGAGCAATATGGAGCAGATGCTGCGTGACAGGGCGACAACGGCAGGCTTAGATGATATACAGACCGCCGGTGTGGTCATTTCCTTCAATGCCTTGTACAGCATGTATGTTGAGCCGGGATTAAAGAGTATGTTGACCGATATCAACCAGTATAACGTTCCCGATACGTGAGTGCAAAGTAGAACGGACGACCTCGATGTTGTGTTGCGTTTAGGCCGATAATGAAAAAAAAGTAGCATCATGAGGAATAACAAATATCTTTATTGGCTTTTTATAAGTATCTGGACGGTGGTGATGGTAGCGTGTTCGCCGACGAACGAGCCGACTCTTGAAGGAAACAAACCGCTGATAATCCTGGATACCGATATCGGTTCGTCCACCGATGACCTGTTTGCCATGGAGATGCTCTACGACTACGACCGTAGAGGTTTATGTAAGTTACTGGGCGTCATCGTGAACCGCGAGGGAGAGAATTGCGCGGCGTGTGCTGATGTGATGAACACGTGGCATGGTTATGGTGCGCTGCCAATAGGACATGTGAAAGACGGCCTCAAAAACCCAAAAGTGTGGATTGACTATCGCTTGATGCCGTATTATAAACTACCGGATAGCGCCTATATGTTCCGCCGCTCTATTGCTGACTACAGTGCTTTACCGGACGGATGGAAGTTATACAGGAAATTGCTCTCGCGGCAAAAAGATCATTCCGTGACGATCTGCTCCATCGGTTTTTTAGTATGCATGGCGCAGCTCTTGCAGTCCGAAGGCGATGAGTATTCGCCGCTTAATGGAGTGGAGTTGGTGCGTCAGAAAGTGAGGGAGGTCTATCTCCAGGGCGGTGTGTTCAGTACGGCAGAAGAGCCGGATTTTAATATGGCCCAAGGACCCGAATTCGCCCATGAGTTCTTCCGCCTGTTCCCCAAAGATGTAGAAATCATCTTCTCTCCGATGGAAGCAGGGCAGGTGGTGGAATATGTACCGGAACAGGTTATTGCGGACATCGACTGGACGGATATTCATCCGGTCAAACAGGTCTATATGACGTGTATCTGCCATACAGGGCAGCGGATGTGGGACGTGTGTACAATAATGAATGCGGTGGAGGAAGATCTTTTCCTTCTATCAGAACCCGGCACCGTAGTCCTTACGCCGGAATGTTATACGGTTTTCACACCGGATGAGAAGGGGAACTGCCGCTATCAGATACTGCGCGATGCCATGTGGGCAGACAATATTCTGAATAAGATTCGCGAACTCGCCCGGTGGCGTCCTTCGAAATAATAATTGCCGAGTAATACGACAGAGAGATTATGAAAATTCGTACATTACCCATAGTGGCAGTCCTGTTCATTGCCGTTTCGATGGTGGTTCAGTTCGCCATCTCCTTTACATTGGAGAAAGAGCACGTGCGCGAGTTGGTGGAATACAAGATGCAGATGGCGCAGAAGGACTTCTTCTATGTGCTGTTAGGCTTCCATAACGCGGCGGACGAGATGCGGAAAGTGGCGCTTGCGCATCGGAATGATGAGGAGGAATTGCTCAAGGCGACGCGTGAGACGCTGGACAGGTATCCGTATATCGCCAATATGTTCGTCAAGTTCGTGCCGGGTATCTATCAGGGCAAGGAGAGCAATTATTTCCCGCGTACGTACCGTTATCACGGTCAGATAATCACTACTGCGCATGGCTCGGACAGCCTGAACTACTATCTGCGCGATTGGTACGCGGGTGCGCTCCGGTGCGACAGTAACGGGTATTGGTCTGAACCCTATATAGGCGCCAGCACACAGACCTTGATTGCTTCCCATTCCATCAAAATAGAAGATGAAGAGGGTCGGTTAATAGGCGTCGTGGGCGATGATTTCACGATAGAGTGGGTCAAGGATATCCTTAAGGATATCAAGCCTCATGAAGAGGCGGTTTGTATCCTTCACGGCACGAACGGCAGCATCATCGCTTCATCGGACAACAGCACATCGGAGAATGAGATGCGATACAAGAACGACACATGGCGTTGGCGCGTTTATTCGCAAACGATGTACCCGATTAACATGCAGTTGATGATTGCCGTTCCGAATCACATCATCTGGCAGAGCATCAAATGGCGAAGCCTTGTCACGCTTCTGGTGCTGCTTATCGGCATCGTGGTGCTCTTTCTGCTTTTCCGCAGGATAGGGTTGAACCAGAAAGCTTACCTCCAAGTGGAGAACGAGCATAAACTGATACAGAACGAGATGCACATTGCGCGGAATATCCAGCGAGGTATCCTCGTGCATGATTTCATCGATGATGCGCAACTCTCTCTCCATGCTACGCTGGTGCCCATGCAGAGCGTCGGCGGCGACCTGTATGATTTCTACCGCGACGGCGACTATGTGACGTTCATCATCGGTGACGTCAGCGGGAAAGGCATGCCGGCGGCGATGTTCATGTCCGCTACCGTAACGCTCTTCCGCGCCGCGGTCAAGCATCATCTGTCCACCAATGCAATCATGGAGGAGATTAACTCTACGCTCTCTTCGAATAACAGTCTGATGATGTTCGTCACCGCTTTTGTCGGTCGTCTGCATCTGCCTACGGGCCGGTTGACTTACTGCAACGCGGGGCATCTGCCGCCGCTCATCGTCAAGGACGGACAGTGCCGTTGGTTCGAGATGAAAGAGGCGAATGTCATCTTGGGATTGGATAGTTCATTCCATTTCACGGAGCAGTCGGCTACGCTTGAGCATGGCGAGCAGATTATCGTATTCACCGACGGCGTTACTGAGGCGGTGAATGCCCGGAATGAGTTATTGGGCTTTGACCTCCTGTTGGAGCGCCTGCAAGCCGTTCAGCAGCCGATTGATGACCAGACGGTTTATGATGTGGTGTGCGCGTTTAGCGCTGATGCGGAGCAGTCCGACGATATCGCCATTATGAACATCACACGGAAATAGGACGAAGGATGATGGATGAAAGATGAAGGATGAAAGATGAAGGATGAAGGATGAAGGATGAAGGATGAAGGATGAAGGATGAAGGATGAAGGATGAGGCGGTAGATAAGAATAGTGATAGAATCACGCATTAACCACGCAATAATCGCGCAATAATCACCCAATAGTACTCTTATGCAAGAGCTTGAATTTACTTGGTTTACGAGGGTACGAGTGGCAGAAAAGTCGAAACGTGCGCAAATACGGTAAAAAACAAACTATCAAGGGCAGACAAGACGGACTAACCAACATTTTAATAATAATTAAAGAAGAAAAACCTTAGATATGAAAAAACATTTTCTTTCTATACTGACTGTAGCGATGCTGTTGGTCGGCTGCCAAGCCGACAGGCAGGCCATCCAAGAAGCTGTCGGGCGCCAGATGGCGCAGTTCCCGCAATCAACCATGCAGGATATTTACAAATCATTCTATCAGGCCCGTTTCGGTGCGGAGCACATGATTGGCGACACAGCGGCCGTGCGTGCGTATATGATGTATGAATTAGCGGCAGCCGCCGCCGATACCCTCGGACCGTCAATGTGGTACGAGCCGGTCGGCGTCAACGGAGCCTGTGTGCGCGTCTATCTGCGTTGCGTGAACGAAGAACGGCTGACTGCGGAACAACTGCTGGACGCCTTCATCCGCAGTGCCAAGCCTTCCGAACAGCCTGAACAGGCATGGGCGGAAGAATGGAAAGCGATAGAAACAGTTGCGATGGAATATAACGTGCCCTGTTCGGAGGAAGACAGGCAGTTATTGATGCAAGCGGCGCAAAGCAACCGCGCCGTACACCATAGCGAGGCATACCGAAATGCCTACCATCCGCATTATCGCATCGTGCGGAGAGATATATTCGAAAACGAACTCAGAGGGTTTATTCCCTGACAATCAGGATACTCAGTTCGTACAAGCCGTAGATAGGCAGCGTGACGAGGAGTAGGGTGAAAGGGTCGCCGGTAGGCGTGATGACGGCTGCAAGGATGAGGATGGCGACAAAGACGTATTTCCGTCCTTTGCGTAAGTGCTGCGCCTTCAGGACACCCATCCTCGCGAGGAACCAAGTGACAACCGGCACCTCAAAGAGCAAGCCCATCAGCAACGCAAGCACGATGAAAAGCGAGATATACGAACTGAGGCTGATCTGATTCACCACCAATTCACTTACCTGATAGCCGCTCAAGAAGCGGAACGAGAAGGGGAAGATAAGGAAATAATCCAACAGCACACCGAGAACAAACAGCGCCGTGGCGCATAGGACGAGGGAAATGCCGTAGCGTTTCTCCTTTTCATATAGGGCCGGCGCCACAAAGCCGTACAACCAATAGACGACAAACGGCAGCGCCACCACAAAGCCCGCCCATAGCGAGACTTCCACATGCGTCATGAACTGCGCCGTCAGTTCGGTATTCAGAAAACCGACTTCCATCTCACCCGGACATAACGCACTCCAACCGGTGTATTCGGCAAGGCGGCATAGCAACCGGTACAGCACAAAATCCGACGATGCGGGCGCGAAAAGCCACGCGAACAGGGTGTCTTTTGCGAAGAACACGCCAATCGCGCATATCAGCCACGCCGCCAATGACTTCAGCAGCACAGCGCGTAGCTCGTCCAAATGATCCCAAAACGAGAGGTTAGACCGCTCGTTTGGCTCGCTGTTAGACCGTTCCACTGTCAGACCGCTTCGCTGTTTGAGCGCTCGCTTTGCTCGCTGTTGGACTTTTCCTCTTTCACTTCCTCTTTCGTCTCTTCGTCTTTCCCGTTCACACCGTCTTTGAAGGACTTGACGCCCTTGCCGAGACCTTTCATGAGTTCAGGAATCTTTTTGCCGCCGAAAATGAGCAAAATAACGAGTACAATAAGAATAATTTCCCAAGTGCCAATCATAATAATTCACAATTTATAATTATCTTTGTTTTAACTGTTCTACCAAGTTGTCTATTTTCTGCATCTCTTCCGGGATGTGGATGCGTTGGGGGCAGTGCGGGAGGCAATGGTCACAACCGATACAATGGTCGGCTTGTCTCTCCCGCGGCACAGCGCGGTCGTATCCGTTGAGCCATCGCTTCGCGGGTACGTTCTGCTCCGTCAGCATATTATTGTAATAACTGAAGATAGCCGGAATATTCAGCCCGTAAGGGCAGGGCATACAGTAGTTGCACGCCGTGCAAGGGATGGCATTGAGGTTACATATCTCATCCGCCAAGTGCATGAGCAACGCGTCTTCTTCCGCCGTGATGGGGCGGAGCGGCGAGTAGGTGCGGCAGTTCTCACGCAAGTGCTCCATATAGGTCATGCCACTGAGGACGGTAAGGATACCTTCCGGCGTGCCGGCATAGCGAAACGCCCATTCGGCAGGCGTGGCGTGGATGTCCGCCCGTTTCATCTCCTTGAGAATATGCGTCGGCTGTTTGGCGAGACGACCGCCCAAAAGCGGCTCCATGATGACACCCGGAATACCGCGTTTCTCCAGCTCTGCGTACAGATACGAAGCGTTGGTGTTACGCGGGTTGTTGCGCTTGGCGTAATGCCAGTCCAGATAATTCAGTTGTATCTGCACGAAATCCCAGTGGTACTTGCCTTCGTCATGCCATTGGAGCAGCATGTCAAAGACCCGAATATCGCCATGGTAGGAGAAACCGAGATTGCGGATGACGCCTTTCTGCTTCTGCTCCACGAGCCAGTCCAAAATACCATTGTCCATATAGCGGGCATTGAACGTCTCGATGGCATCTCTGCCGCGCGAGCTGCCGCCGATGCTATGAAGCAGCAGATAATCGACGTAATCGGTGCGCAGGTACTCCAACGAGCGCTTGAACATCGCTTGCGATTCCTTGCGCGGCCAAGCCCCTTCGGAGAAATTGCTCAGTTTGGTAGCAATGAAATAACTGCTGCGCGGATGACGGCTCAGCGCGATACCCGTTGCATTTTCCGAATGGCCCTGACAATAGACGGGCGAGGTGTCGAAATAATTGACGCCGTGCGCCAAGGCATAATCCACCATTTCGTTCACCGCCTCCTGGTCAATCGGCGCATCTGCGTTCTCGCGTGCGGAGCCGGTGGTGGTTGTCGGCAGACGCATCATGCCGAACCCCAAGAGCGAGACGCGGTCGCCCGTATTCGGGTTCACGCGCATCGTCATCTGCGAGGGGTCGCTGTCGTTGGACGTCAGACCGCTATTGCTGTCAGAAGTCAGACCTTCCGCCTTGCGGCAAGCCGTCAGCAGGACAGATGTGCCGGCGACGGCTGTTGCGCTATGTTTGATAAAATCCCGACGATTCATATAATTTACAATTCTTAGCCCTAAAGGGCACGATTATTTGACAAGTCAAATTTTTACAATGCACAATTTATAATTGTCAACTGATGTGTGTTGACCGTCCTTCGACGTAGATGGCGCTGAAGGGTCGGGCAGGGCAGAGATACTCGCATTTGCCGCAACCGATACACCGCTCGTTGTCAATAGCGGGCACTTGGACCGTTCTGCCGTCAGAGGTAGCATGTTCAACCATCTGGATGGCATCTGCCGGACAGTTCCTGGCGCACGCGCCGCAGTGGTCGCCGTTGACCACAGGAATACAGTTCTGCTCAATCCACACAGCATGACCGATATGAATGAAGGATTTGTCTTCCTGTCGGACGGCCTGAATGGCGCCTGTCGGACATACCTGCGAACAGCGTGTACACTCCGGACGGCAGTAGCCGTGCTCGAAGGACATCTCCGGTTGCATGAACCGCAGCGGGTCGGTCGAAGGACGCAGCACATTGTTCGGGCAGGCACTCACGCACAACTGACAGGCCGTACAATGACGATTCATATTCCGCGCGGAGACGGAACCCGGCGGGGTGACAGGCGTCTGCCGATGCGGCGCAATCTTATCTTCTATCTCCGCCAGACCGCCGTCCACTTTGATTTTCGCCTGCGCCATCGCGGCGGTACCTACCGCTACCGCGGCACCCGTCAGGAACGCACGACGGGAGACGTCGGGTTCATTGGACGATTGGACAATTGACGATTGACGATTGGACGATTGGACGATTTTAAAACCTATCGCTCCGTCATGGCATTTATCAATGCAGTCGCCGCACACCACGCAACGCGTCAGGTCCACGGTGCCGTTCTTGAAATCAATAGCGGCAGCCTTGCAGTTCTTCTCGCACAGCGAGCATTTCCGGCATTTGTCTTCGTTGATCTGAATACGAAACAGCGAGAAACGGGCGAAGAAACTGAGAATCGTGCCTACGGGGCAGACGGTATTGCAATAGGTGCGTCCGTGACGCCATGCCAGCAGCCCGAGTATACCGAGCGTGAGCAACGCCACTACGAAAGTCGTTACGCTGCGCATCCAAATCTCCGCCTCCGAGAGCATATAACTGTCGAAACGGGTCTCTATCACCGCCAGACCATTGATGAGCAAGTCATACAGGGGTTTGAAAAGCGCATTGATGATGCGGCCGTAAGCAGAGTAGGGCGCCAAGAGCGTAGTCACCGGCGCAAAGCCGACAATCAGGCAGACGACAAACACCGCCAGCACCGAATAGCGCAGCCATTTCTTCTCCGGCGAATAGCTATAGCGGTTCTTCTTGGCTTTCCGTCCGAACCACGCGAATATATCCTGCATCACGCCCAAGGGACAGATGATGCTGCAATAGAGGCGTCCGAAGACGAGCGTGAGAACAACCAGACCGGCTAATACGGCGAAATTCAACGCCATCAGGGCAGGCAGGAACTGAATCTTCGCCACCCAGCCGAGCCAGAGGTTTATGCGCCAGCTCACGCCGAGAAACAGCAGCGTCACGGCGATGTAAAAGAGAGCGGCGAGGACTATACGTATCTTGCGTAACATGGATTACAATGCACAATTTACAATTTACAATTTAGTAGGTAAGGGCGGATTGGAGGATAGCGACGCACTCTTCCACGCTCTCTATCCCGTTGATCTGCGTATCCATAGGGCACATTCCCGACCGGTCGCGGTTATAAATCATCGGCACTTCTTCCGTAGCGAAAACCCGCACGCCGTTGGCTTCAAACAGTTCACGCGCCGGTGTGCAGATGAGGTTCGTGTGCACCTGTTTCACGCCGCCGACAATCATGATGGCCGCTGCGGACTTGCCAATAATCTTATCTGCCGCCACAGCGCCGTTCAGTCGTTCCGGCTGCTCACTGATCAGGAACAGCAGGTCCTGAATGCCGCGGTTGGCATGGGTGGTAAGCGAATCGTGGTTATAGACCAGCAGGCTCAGTCCTTGCTGATTGAGCATCTTGAGCATCTGAAAACCCTCCGGCGCCGCACCGCGCAGGATAGCCGTACACTCGGCCGGCGTTTCGGCGTCCAGCAGTTTCTTCTCCATCGGGCAGAGATCGGTGCTATCCATATTCATCATAAGCGGTATTTCCCGACATGCGTGGAGACGGATACCTGCCTCTTCCAGCATCGCTTTGGCGGGTGTGCTGACAAGCGGCGTATAAACGGTTTTCACCTTACCTTCTATCAGCAGTGAGGCGGCAGCCTTGCCGACGCGTTCGTCAGCCACCGTGGCGCCGTTCAGCCGTGCCGGTTCTTCCGATGTCAGGCGTAGCAGGTCCTGAACGCCCGGCAATCCATAAGTGGTCGTTTCTCCGTGATTTACGATAACCATGCCGATACTCGGATCTTTGAGTGTATCCAACATGCGTTCTTTCTGAGGGGTGCAGCCGGTCCATATCATCAAGAGAAGGGCTGCCAATAGTGAGTAATGTTTCATAAGACAATAGGGCATAATCGCATAATTACGCCGCAAAGGTATAAAAAAAAATACAAATATGCAAAAAAACGATATAAAATATTGTTTTTTCTTTTATTTCACCTCTCCCCGTGCAGGGTTCGGTACTCCTTGGCGGTCATGCCGGTGGCATGCTTGAAATAGCGGTAGAAGGATGACGGTTCGCTGAAGCCTAACATATAGGCTATCTCTTTGAGCGAACGGAAGTCCGGGGACTCCAGTTGCTGTTTGGCCTGTTTGATGACATATTGCTCTATCCATTCCGCCGGCGAACGTCCGTTGTCCACCTCGCGAATGACGCGCGTGAGATGGTACGGATGGACCTTCAGTATTTTCGCGTAATACTGCACTTCGCGCGACTCCGTATAATGCGCCACCACCAAGTCGCGGAAACGCGCAAAGAGCGCCAAACTACGGTCGCCGCTCCATTGCTTGTCCTGCTCGCGACGGTAGTAGTTGATGAATTCAAAGCCAACCGCCAGTTGCGAAAGGAGCATCTTACGCCGCAGGGGCAAGTCCTCATAACTATGCTCAACAATGGCGGAGAAGATGGTTCCCAAGGCTGTCACGCGCTCCATCTGTATCTCATTCAGACGGCAAAGAGGGTGAATATGAAAGCGCTCCATGTCGTGACTGAAGATGTGGAACTGCAGTTCTTTCGCCATCTCTTTGGATATCAGCGCGCGCGAGAAGACAAAATCATCCGAGAACTCCACGAACTGTATTACGTGCCCGGGCAGGAGAATGGATAACTCATTGGGGTGCAGCGTGGTCTCATGCATGTCGTAAAGCACACGCGCGGAGCCTTTATGCGTGAGGAACACGCAGACGTGCGACAGAATATGGTCATACCCGCAAATATCTTTCGGAAAACCGTTAATCTTGCGGTCCACCCACATACCAATCCGGTCCACCCGCTCATGAAGCGGACGTAAAAAGGCCATTTTGGAATCCGTGTGCGTTGTATTGTCCATGTGAGTTGTTGTTTTTCTGCGAGTTTTGCAATTTTGTTTGCAAAAATAGTACTTTTTTGCGGATTACACAAGAAAATGTTTGCTATTGTCATAAATTCTTACAAATTGTCAATAACAATACAAAAAGAGCACCCGCAACAGGGGTGTTGCCTCCGAAATGCAAATACATACGATATTTTTTGCCACAAAACTTGTGTATTCCAAATTTTTGTAGTACCTTTGCACTCGCAAATTAAAACGAAGAATTATGCTTACGAAGTATTTGAAAGGAGCATTGGCTATTATGATGGCTATAGTGGCGTTTAGCGCCTGTGAACGTTCAAAAGACGCCCCCTCGATTGATCCCCGTGATGCTTTTGTCGGTGATTATGCGTTTTCCTCTACCGGTAATATAGACCTCTATGCCGGTGCTGTCAAAGTGATAAGCATTCCGATGGATCAGGTGGGCGAACTATCCATTGTGCCCGGGGATAAGGACGACGCGGTGTGGGTCATCGCTTCGCGAGACAGCGCATTGGCTTATGTCAAAGACAACCAACTGATCATGGAACCCACTACGGATAAGGCTACTTTCAGAGAACTGGTCATGGAAATGTCTTTCACCTACAGCAATGGGACGCTCAAAGACAGCTTACTCTCGCTCTCTTCCGATGTCGAGATAACGGCCTCCTACAGGGAGCACACCCTCTTCGGAACAGGAACGGTAGATATCGTTGCTACCAAGAAAAAATAAAGATTATTGCTGCGCAATTTTCCCGGCCTCTGCTCGTCCGGAAAGAAACTTAAACGGATGCCTCTCCAAAAGGAGAACCATCCGTTTAGAGCCACTTCCCGGACTCGAACCGGGGACCTACGCATTACGAATGCGTTGCTCTACCAACTGAGCCAAAGTGGCGGCATTTTCGCAAAAGCGGGTGCAAAGGTACTACAAATAATTGAAATACGCAAATTTTTTTGATATTTTTTTGTATATATGGCATAAAAATTGTACCTTTGCACCGGAAAATGGTTTAAAACCCTCTTAGGCAGATGCCGCTTCTCCCGCGTTAACGGGAGAACGCTCCGGGCATAAAAATTGTACCTTTGTCGGCGAAAATGAGGAAAACAGCACTTATATTGTGTTTCTTGCTCGGCTCTTTGAGTCTTGGCGCGCAGGTACGCACGCGTACTTTTAATGAACATATACGTACGTTGCGCGTGCCGCGCATGTACCTTGTGCTGCAGGACGGAATGATTGACGGTTCCGAGCCGGACAACACCTTGGACATCTCTTTTGATGAGATGAGCCATGACGTGCATTTCTATACCTATACCGTCCGTCACATGAATGCGGACTGGAGTAGGGAGAGTGACATTCTCTCGACGGAGTACCTGCGCGGTTTCACGACGCAGGATATCGTTGATTATGACCATTCCGTTAATACCAGCCGCCTATATACGCATTATGCCTTCCGTTTCCCGAATGACGAGATGATTCTTACACTGAGCGGCAACTACCGGCTGACGGTTTATGAGGACGGTAATCCGGATAACCGCGTAGCGGAAGTGGATTTCTGTGTGGTGGACCCGAAAGTGAAGATTGAAGCCGGTGTACGTGCGAATACGGACATTGAGTTGAACGGCCGATATCAGCAGGTTGATTTCAATGTGAACCTGCATAATTCAGACATCAGCTATCAGCCCTCGGAAATCCAAGTGGTAGTGACGCAAAACAACCGCACGGACAATGCCGTGACGCTTACACAACCTACCTTCGTAGAGCCTAAACGCCTGCGTTACGTAAATAACAAAGACCTGATATTCGAAGGCGGCAACGAGTATCATCATTTCGATGCGTTCTCGTGTTTCTACGCCGGCACAGGTATCGACCGCATGTACTATGAGATGGGCGATTACCATGCCTTGCTCTTCCCGAACGAAATCACCAACGGCCAATATATTCACGAGTTCGACAGCGACGGCCGTTTCGTCCTGAATGCGGAGCGCACGCAGGACATTGATACGGAAGCTGAATATGTATGGGTACACTGGATGCTTCCGGTATCCAAGCCATGGTTGGACGGCGCCATTTACATAGGCGGCGACATCTTCAATAACGAGCTTAGCCTCAAGAACCGCATGCAATATGACGCGGACAACGGATGCTATTGGCTGACGGCACTCGTCAAGCAAGGCGGCTACGACTACCAGTTCTGGTTCATCGGCAAAGGTACGCAATACAAAACTACCACCCAACGAGTGGATGGCAGTTATTGGCAAACGGAGAATGAGTACGCCGTCTATGTCTATTGGCGTCCTTTCGGTGCGCGCTACGACCGTTTAGTGGGCGTACAGATTCTTCATTAGTTGATACGAACGAATTTTCCCTTGGTGTTGAAAATCAACTCCATCTTGTCATTTAATTCAATGACTTGACGGGCAATCGTGCGCTCGTACCATGTAGCGGTGGCATTCGGGAAGTTCTTCTTGAGATACTTGTTAATCTCTTTCGGGATAAACACTTCCTGCAGACCTGCTTCGTTGTGAGCACGCAGCAACTGACCTTTGTCGTTGTAAATCACTTTCGTGCCATCGGATACAAACACCTCGTAGCGGAACTTCTTCGGAGACACTTTCTCGCAAGTGATGATAGGAAAAGCCTCTTCCGGGAAGTTCTTCTTCAGTTCTGTCTGCACACTTTTCGGCAGTTTCTTAAACGTAGTCGGTTGTTTGCCAAGGGCAAAGGCGCCCATGCTCAGTATACCCAGCATAAGGGCTACTAATGTAAAACGTTTCATTGTGCTATTGGTTTTATTTGTTTATTCTTGCTTTGATTGCCTTAGACTCAGCCTCGTAGCCGGGTTTGTCTAACAGCGCGAACATGTTTTTCTTATAAGCCTCCACGCCCGGTTGGTTGAACGGGTTGACATCCAATACATAACCCGAAATACCGCATCCGCGCTCGAAGAAATAGATGAACTGGCCGATGTTGAACTCGTCAATCTTCTCGAACGAAATATGGATGTTAGGTACTCCGCCGTCCACGTGCGCCAGTTGCGTACCCAGTTCCGCCATCTTATTCACTTCATCCACATGCTTGCCAGCGAGGAAATTCAGTCCGTCGAGGTTCTCCTCATCCATCGGCACAAGAACGCTCTTGTTCGCTTTCTCAATGGAGATGACGGTCTCGAAGATAGTACGCTCGCCGTCCTGAATCCATTGACCCATCGAGTGCAGGTCTGTCGTAAAATCTACAGAAGCAGGGAAGATAGCCTTATGGTCTTTACCCTCACTCTCGCCGTACAACTGCTTCCACCACTCGCTGAAATAGTGCAGTTTGGGGTTGAAGTTAACGAGAATCTCTATCTTCTTGCCGTCCTGATACAGGGCGTTGCGGATAGCGGCATATTGGCATGCAAGGTTTTTCTCAAACGGCACTTTGACGTCCGTTGCTTTCTCCATCTCTACGGCGCCGCGAACCAACTCCTTGATATTACCGCCTGCTACGGCGATAGGCAGCAGTCCTACCGGTGTGAGCACCGAGAAACGACCGCCTACGTTATCGGGGATGACGAAGGTCTTGTAGCCCTCTTTGGTCGCAAGACTGCGGAGTGCACCTTTCGCACGGTCGGTAACCGCTACGATGCGATGTTTAGCTTCCTCTTTGCCTACCTGCTTCTCCAGCATGGTCTTCAGCAGACGGAAAGCCAATGCGGTCTCGGTGGTAGTACCGGATTTGGAAATATTGATGATACCGAACTGCTTGTCAGCAAGGAACTCCATCAGTTCCGCCAAGTAGTCTTCGCCGATGTTGTTACCGGCATAAACCACATATGGGTTTTTACGGTTCTTGGCTACAAAGGCGTCAAAAGCCGAACTGAGAGCCTCATTCACGGCACGTGCGCCCAGATAGGAACCGCCGATACCGGCTACGATAACGACCTCACAACGCTTGCGCAAGTCGTCTGCGCATGCCTGGACATCCGCCAACTCGGCCTCTGTGATAGAGGAGGGGAGATGTACCCATCCGATGTAGTCGTTGCCTGCGCCCTGACCGTTTTCCAACAGCAGGTTAGCAGCCTCGGTTTTGGCTTCCAGTTGTTTCAATGCTGCTGCATCCACAAACGAAGCAGCGTTCTTTACACATAGTTTCATAATTTAATATAATTAAATTTGGAACTTCGGCTTCGTCGAATTGCGTAAGTGAACTTACATTCGACTTGCACGAACTTTCATCTTATTGTAATTTAGTTGTTAACGATTTGATAATCGGTTTCGCCTTCTGGCGGTTGTATAGAATCTCATACATCGCATCCACAATCGGCAGCGACACTTGCATGCGCTCATTGGCGAGATGGATGGCTTTTGTGCCGTAATAGCCTTCGGCTACCATCTCCATTTCCATTTGAGCCGCCTTCACGGAATACCCCAGACCTAACATCTGGCCGAACTGACGATTACGGCTGAACTGCGAATAACCGGTAACCAGCACATCGCCCAGATAACCGGACATAGTGATGTCACGAGGCACATTACTCATCGCTGTCGCGAAACGCTGGATTTCCTGAATGGCGTTGCTCAACAGCACAGCCTGGAAGTTATCACCGTAATGCAAGGCCTGGCACATACCCGCCGCAATCGCGTATATATTCTTCATTACCGAACTATACTCCAGACCGATGACGTCATTGGAAATAGTGGTGTGCACGTACGATGTGCGGAACAGTTTCGCCCAAAGCTCCGCGTTGGCATGGTTCTCACAACCTATCGTGAGGTAACTCAGGCGCTCCAAAGCAATCTCCTCCGCATGGCACGGCCCGGCAATAACGCCCAGTTGCTCCATCGGAATATTGAAACGCTGATGCAGATAGTCGGTGATTATCACATTCTCTTCGGGAATCATACCTTTTACGGCAGAAATAACCACTTTATGCGTCATGTCGCGACGAATCTTGGTCAGCGTCTGCCTTACATAAGGCGAAGGGATGGCGAGAATCAGCACATCCGATTGCGCCACGGTTTGGTTGATGTCGGACGAGAAATGAATACGGCTCACCTCAAACTCCGCAGCCCCCAGATACGAAGGGTTCTTGCCGGTGGAGATGAACTCGTCTATCACCTCCTGACGGCGGATAAACCAGTTGATCTCGGGCTGGTTCTGCATGACGATTTTCGCCAATGCGGTTGCCCAGCTTCCCGAACCTAATATAGCAATTTTCTTATACATATTACGCCTCCGGTTTCATTGTCGGGAATAACAGTACCTCTTGAATCGTCGGTTGTCCGGTCATGAACATCGCCAGACGGTCGATACCGATGCCGATACCCGAGGTAGGCGGCATTCCGTATTCGAGCGCACGCATGAAGTCATGGTCAATTACCATCGCCTCATCGTCACCCTTGTCCGCCAGTTTCATCTGCTCCACGAAGCGGTTATACTGGTCAATAGGGTCGTTTAACTCGCTATATGCGTTCGCCAACTCCTTGCCGTTGACCATCAGCTCAAAACGCTCGGTCAGACCGGGTTTGGAGCGGTGCATCTTCGTCAGCGGACTCATCTCTACGGGATAGTCGGTGATAAAGGTAGGCTGGATGAACGTACCCTCGCAGGTCTCGCCGAAAATCTCATCAATCAGTTTGCCTTTACCCATGTGCTCTGTATCCTCCACGCCTAATTTCTTTGCCTCTGCGCGTATCTCGTCTTCGGTCATGGAAGCCAAGTCCAGACCTGTCTTCTCCTTGATAGCGTCCAATATCGGCAAGCGGCGGTAAGGTGCTTTGAAATCGACCTCATGGTCGCCTATCTGCACTTTCGTCGAACCGTTGACAGCAATCGCGATGCGCTCCAACAGCTTCTCCGTGAAGCCCATCATCCAATTATAATCCTTATATTGCACGTACAATTCCATGCACGTGAACTCGGGGTTGTGGTTGCGATCCATACCTTCGTTGCGGAAGTTACGGCCTATCTCATACACTCCCTCAAAACCGCCTACAATCAGACGCTTGAGATACAACTCCGTCGCGATGCGCAGGTACATATCTACGTCCAGCGTGTTATGATGGGTGATGAACGGACGGGCGCTTGCGCCACCGGCAATCTGCTGCAGG
>Ga0265299_10001672_pt1 | contig 24493 bp, 34 predicted proteins | sample AusTroGonzalo_MG_4_FD_193485 | JGI IMG/M metagenome (GOLD analysis project Ga0265299, IMG submission 193485) | Bovine rumen microbial communities from tropical cattle in Woodstock, Queensland, Australia - Gonzalo_02 | ecosystem: Host-associated > Mammals > Digestive system > Stomach > Rumen ... | reverse complement strand
AAAGAACAAGCAATATGGCTTGTGAAAGAGTCGAAGTATTTTATTAAACATGGTTGTTTGAAAGATGAGAAATAATGGCTGAATATATTTTTGGAGGAGAGAATGATATTTAAAAATAGAGTAAAAACCGGAAGAATTCTTAGCCAGATATTTTGGAACGAGGAAAGAGATCTTTATCCAAAAACGGGAAAAGAAATAATTCCTGCTTCTAGAATATGTGCAGAATTTATGACAAATAACGATATTCGTAAAGAAGATGTTATCTATATAAACCAAGTATCAAATAAATTAACGCTTATTTATGAAGAAACTACACTGATTGAAGATCCCAGAGTAAAAATGTACTGTGAAAATAAGGAGAATAAATAATGGCTGAATACATTTTTGAAGGGGACGCTATTATTGATGGCGTCAGATGCAAAGTATCCGGAATGCATACCGAAGCCGTTAGCGTTGAACAAGCCAGAAATCATATCGTTTGGCGTATTCGCGAAGAGTATGATCTCACGAAAAAGCTTTGGGTTGACGTATACATTGAAGGAATTCTTTGTACAACTCGAGAATACACACAGGCTAAAATTAATGAAACAAAACATATTATGAACAAAGTTGCTGGAAAAAATTTCGAAATTCTACCAAAAGGCGCTGAACAACTTGAATTCCCAATAAACGAACTTATTAAAAAATAAAGGAGAAAGAAAAAATGGAAAAACTCGCATTGTCTGTTGAACTTCCAGAAGTAATAGAGGAAGCTGAGAAGTTTCTTCAGAAAGGAAGAGCCATATTATTTATTGGTCAAACCGATTACCAGTATGCAAAAGCTATTAATATGAAAAGTGGATCATTCAATGGCTTCGCAATGTATGCTGGTTTCAAAAACAAAACGCTTAAACAAATAAAAAAGTATTTTGATCGTAAATATTGTGGTATTATTTCCGATTCAGGAAAAGGTTGGCTTAAACTTTATGTAGAACTATGAAAAGTCTATATAAATCTTTATGGAATCTTTTATGCGCAATAATAGGATTGATTTATCATTCAATTATTATATTGATTTGCATAACATTAATTCTTGTTGGCGCATTTATACTGATTCCATTTATAATTCTATTGTTACCATTTTTAATAGCAGGATGGTTAATAGATAAATAAAAAGAGGTGAACATTATTGCCTAAATATTCTTATGAGGTCTTGTGTAATGAATACATGCAAGACATTGAAAGAGAAAACGCATTGAAAAAATTATCTGGTATGCGATTTAACGATATTAAAAAACTTACTGGCATAAATGATGATTATTATTTAAGAAAGATTCTTTTTAGAAAAACAAAAATGTCTGGATATATTTATTTTAAAATTATTCCAGATAAACTTTATGGTAATAATCATCGATATTGTGCAAGATGCGGAAAAATTTTATGTTCGTTAAATAGAATTTATTGTTCTTATTGTGACGATCGTCATCTTTCCAATCATATTGTTAATTATAGTGCGCCAGATGATTCTATTGTAAGATCTGGACAAATGCCAGCAATTGGCAAAAGCCGATCAATAAAAGATTGAGAGCCTGAAACACGGCTCTCTTTCTTTTTAATGCGCGTGAAATACAAGGTTGATTATGGAAGTATATTATGATCTATAGCTCAGGGGGAGAGCAATAATTATGTCGCAGGTTCGAGTCCTGCTAGATCGCAAAAATTGCAATGTATTTTATTTTTTTAATGCGCGCAAAAAACGAGCCATATTATGGAAGACTAAATAAAAAATAGGAGGAAAAACACAATGCTTAGCACCATTTGTGGATACGCATTACTCATATGTCTCACCGTAGGAGGATGCTATATCATTTTGCGCATAGCTGGAGTGACAAAACTCTTTCACAAATGAAGTCGTACAAAAAGCGATGCCGCACGCAAAAGAACCAACGCGGCTTAGCTTTTTTGCGCGTAAGATACAAGGTTAATTATGGAGACCAAATAAATTTTAAAAGGAGAAAATAAAAATGGCAAAATATCCGTTTTACAAAACCCAACCCAATGGCTTCTGGTATGCATTATATTATATTGACCCCGTAAGTCACGAAAGTGAGCTATGTCACCTAGCTCTTACGAGAGAAGATGCAAAAGCAGTTCGCAACCGTATGATCAGAGAAGGTATAGAAAACGGAATAAAACTTTGGAGAGAAGACTTTAAAATCGTTTTGGAAGACCGAAGAAATGAGCGCTAATAACACGGCGCTCTTTCTTTTTGCGCGTAAGATACAAGGTTGTTAATGGAGAAATACTAAAAATGAAAGGAGAATCCAAATGGTTACCAAAAGATTTAAATTAAGAGGCGTCATTTACGTTTTCGTCAGGGTATATCAGATTTATGAAGGAAATCCTAATGAAGTGTCTAACTTCGTTAAAGATTGCTTCACCAAAAAGGAAGCGCTCGACGAAATAAGGAAACTTAAGAAAGAGAATTCTGGAAAAAACTATTGGACTAAAAAATGTTTAAAACCGTATTTTTCCAAGAAAGAGGCTAAGTAAACAGCTTAGCTTCTTTTTTGACTTTTTCATCAAAAATTGGCATTTTTCGCGATTTTTCCGTGGAAAACGATGGAAATAAGGGGTTTTTAAGAAAAACTATTGCGTGAGAAAATATATTTCATAAAAAAGTTTCTGAAAATTTTCATCGTTTTTCACATAAATTCTTGAATAATAAGTGCGCGAACGAATCAGCCCATTTTATGAGGAAGAATATCGAATTTTTCTTGAATTTGGTATAAATACTGTTTATGCGATTATGCAACAAAAACAGTCTTCCTTACGATTTGTTAAAAAATAGAAAGGAGACAAGAATTATATGGGAAAAAAGGAAAATAGCTTTCAAGCAGATTTAATTAAAGAAATGGAACAAAGATATGATGGATGTATTATTCTTAAAAATGATGCCAATTATAAACAAGGCATCCCAGATTTAACAGTTTTTTATAAAGAAAGGTATGCTATTCTTGAAAGCAAAAAAGATAGTGGATCTAGATTTAGACCAAACCAAAAGACATATCTAAATCTATTTGATGAATGGTCTTTTGCAAGGAGAATAGAACCCGAAAACAAGGAGGAAGTTTTAAATGAGCTCGATGCTTTTTTCGGGATTCAATGATCATTCTAGATTAAAAGGTTTACATTCATTTTTAAGTCCAAGTAAATATCATTGGCTTAATTATAATGATGAAAAACTTATAGAGTCTTTTTATAAGTTTAAAGCCGCTGAGCGTGGTGTAGAACTTCATGAATTTGCTGAGACTTGTATAAGACTTGGTCAAAAGCTTCCTCATTCTAAAAAGACTCTTAATATGTATGTTAATGATGCTATAGGTTTTAAAATGATTCCAGAAGTTGTATTATATTATAGCGATAATTGTTTTGGTACTGCTGATACAATTTGTTTTAGAGATGGGTTTCTGAGAATACATGATTATAAGTCAGGAGAAACGCCTGCCAAAATAGAACAATTATATATTTATGCAGCACTATTCTGTTTGGAGTATAAAATCGACCCATTTGATATAGAAATTGAATTACGTATATATCAGAATAATGAGGTTGTTTATGAAAGACCAGAACCAAAAGTAATTAGAGCAGTATGTGATACAATAATTAATGATAATCAAATAATAAATAATATAAAGGAGGGAAATAATCTTGGATAGTCAGACTAATGAACTGTTTGAACAAATGGAAGAAGAGTATCTTGAACATTATGGAACGAAGAGACATTCGGGACGTTATCCATGGGGATCTGGTGAAATACCATATCAACATGAGCCGGGCTTTCCTGAGACTCCTCCTTATTCAACCGCAAAAGATTGGTTGAATGATTACAATAAACTAAAAAAAGATGGAGTAGACGAAAAAGAAATAGCAAAGGTATTTGATTTTGGATCTACTACCAATTTGAGAGCAGCTCATAGAGCAGCAACTGTTTATGCGAGAAATGATGAAAGAAATCTTGCAGTCAAATATAAGAATGAAGGAAAAAGTCTTCGTGAAATAGCAAAGCTTATGGGATATAATAATGACAGTTCTGTAAGATCTTTGCTTAATGAAGCTACCAACCAAAATAAAAATAAAATATTTGAGATTGCCAAACAACTTAAAGACGGTGTTGATAAATATAAAAGAGTAGACGTTGGTGAAGGAACAGAAGTAGCATTAGGTGTTTCGCAAGAAACTCTTGAACAAGCTCTTTATGTTCTTCAAGCGGAATATGGTTATAAAATTCAAGGACGAAGAATCCCTCAAATAACCAATAAAGGTCAACAAACAGTTATTAGAGCTGCCGTTCCACCTGATGCGCCTGCTAATTTCTTATTTCAACCCGGCATCGAGAATATGGTCGTTAGATTAAAAGATTATGGAAATGATTCTGATAAATCAGATACACCAAAATTAAAACCATCTTTTAATAAACCAGAAGTTCTTGATAGAAAAAGATTGATGGTTAGATATCGTGAAGAAGGTGGTCTTGAAAAAGATGGATTGATCGAACTTAGACCTGGCGTTCAAGATCTTTCTTTAGGTGATGCGAATTATTCTCAGGTTAGAATAGCCGTATCCAATGATAAAGGCGAACCAGCTTATTATCTTAAAGGAATGGCTGTTTATAATAAAAATCTTCCTAAAGGAGTTGACGTTGTAGTAAATACCAATAAACCAAAAGGGAGTCCAGATGATAAAGCTTTAAAAGAGCTTAAGAAAAAGAAAAATGGAGAGATAGATTGGGAAAACCCATTTGGTTCGACAATTAAAGAAGATGGTGGACAATATTTTTATAAGGATAAAGTAACAGGACAAGAAAAATTAGGTTTGATAAATAAAAGAGCAAATGAAGGAGATTGGCTCGAATGGTCTAAGAGTTTACCTTCTCAGTTTTTAGCAAAACAAGATCCTAAATTTATTAGACGTCAGTTAGAATTAACGATTGCTAATAAAATGGATGAATTTGAAGAAATAAAACAAATAAATAATCCGGTTGTTAAGCAAAAATTGCTTTCTGATTTTGCTGGTGCATTGGATAGTCAAGCAGTACATCTTAAAGCAGCAGCTTTACCAAGACAAAAATATGAAGTTATTCTTCCTATGAATTCATTAAAAGATAATGAAGTATTTGCACCAAACTTTGATAACGGCGAAAGAATCGCTTTAGTTAGATTTCCTCATGCAGGACCTTTTGAAATACCGATCCTTACTGTAAACAATAAAAATAAAGAAGGCCTTGAAATGATAGGCAATTTGAGTAGAGATGCTGTTGGGATAAATTCTTATAATGCATCGAAACTTTCTGGTGCTGATTTTGATGGTGATACTGTTATTGCTATTCCATTGTCGGATAAAGTAAATATTGTATCCAAACCTTCGCTTCCTGGATTAAGAGGATTTGAAGGAAAAGATGAATATCCTCCTCAGTATCAATTGGACGAACAAGGAAATCCTGTTTATGGTCTTGATGGAAAACCTATTATAATTTCAAAAGTTATGTCTAAGAAAGTTCTTCAAAGACAAATGGGTGAAATTTCTAACTTGATAACTGATATGACACTTATGGGCGCAGATGATGATGAGATTGCAAGAGCAGTTAGACATTCAATGGTTGTGGTTGATAGTCCAAAGCATAAACTTGATTATAGAAAATCAGAGTTGGATAACGGTATTAAGGAATTAAAACTAAAGTATCAAGCTCACGATTCTGTAAAATGGGATGGTTATATAACTAAGAATTCTACTTCTGCTGCTACGATTCTTTCTGCAGCAAAAGCTCAGAAGTCTGTTCCTGTTCATGAAGGACGACAAATTATAGATCCAGAAACTGGTAAACTTGTTTGGACTCGTGAAGGTTATAAAACTAAACCGAAACTGAATAAGAAAACTGGTGAATGGGAAGAAGTAGTTAAAACACAGCAATCTAATTGGATGTCTGATACTGATGATGCTTATACATTAGTAAGAGACAAAAATAATCCTATTGAAATTGCTTACGCTGACTATGCTAATGCTTTAAAAGCCCTGGCCAATGAGGTTAGAAAAGAAAAAATAAATACACCTAATCTTAAATACAATCCCGAAATGGCCATTAAATATCAGGATGCTGTCAATAGTCTAAATATTAGTCTTAGAAGGGCCCAGATGAATAGACCCAGGGAAAGAGAAGCACAGGCTATGGCTAATATTATGTATGAAGAATGGCTTTCTGAGATGAAAGAATTAGGTGAAGAGCCTGATAAGGAAGATGATAAGAAATATAGGGATAGATTCCTTAAAAAGGCTCGTATAGCGTGTGGTGCTCAACGAGAACCAATAAACATTTCAGATCGTGAATGGGAAGCAATTCAAAACGGTGCTTTAACCCATACAAAAGTTTCAAAAATATTTGAAAGAACTGATCCCGAATCTATCAAACAAAGAGCAACACCTCGTAAAGAGTTTGAATGGAATTCTGTTCGTCAAAGACTTGCTTATACGATGGCAAATTCGGGCTATACAATTAGCGAAATAGCAGAACGTTTAGGCACTTCTACTACGACAATTTCAAAGTTTCTTAATGAAAGGAGTTGATGCGAATAATGTCTAAAACGGTTGCTTTAACTACAGTCGATAATCCATTTGATCCAATCGACCAATTTGATGCATGGTTCGCATATGACAACTCAAAAGGTTATGGAACTTGTTCTTATCTTGCAAGAATTGCTAAAACTTCTGACTCTTTTCCTGAAGAAATGCAAATTGCTGAAATTGAACGCGCAATTGATGAAATAATTGCAAATGATTTTATGCATATCTATAAAAAGATTGTACGATGAGTATAAAATCAAAAGACAAGGGGGAGGGGGTCGCCTAAAAAGCAGCCCCCACCTCAATCGCGCCACTCTCTAAAAATTCTCCGGGGGAGGTTTTTTCTAGTGGTCAATCGACCTTATCTTATATTTTTGGCTTTTTGCTAGTTTTATGGAGGCCAATGGGCCCCTTGTCTCCGGGGTTTAACCGTATTTCCCAGCGGTTGCTTCTGTTGTTTGTCATCTCAGTTTTCCTTTCTTCTGAGAACATTCTTCTTTTCTGTGTTTCCTGCCCAGAACCTACTGTCTAGAAGTCATTGGTCTCTTTAAAACTAGTAAAAAGTTTATAATAACAAATTAAAAGGAGGATAAAAGTAGATGTATGAAGTAGATATTTCTCCAAAACCATTACAAATAGGTATAAGAAGTGCTAGTCCGGGTGGAGGTTCGGGAGGCGGACCTCGTAATTATATAACATTTGTTGATATCAACGATCAAGAAGAGAAATATGTATATGTTGACAATGGTATTTTATATATTTCAGATGTACCGCCTAATATATAATTATTAAAAGGAGGTTTATATGAGTAGAATACTCCCACTTAAATTAGTAGCTGGCGATACTGGGAGTTATCCAGTTTTAATAACTGGCGGTCCAGTAACTAAAGCTATATTTTCTTTAAAAGTAGATTTGGCAGATGACTATAGTTTTATTCATCAGAATGACACGTATCGAATTATAAAATCAGGAACTACGGTTGTTTATTCATTAAATGAAGATAATGATTTTGGAATTAAAATTGATGGTGACGAAGAACTATCGAAATCAATTTACATTAATATTATACAAGAAGATGAAGATGCTCCAGAATCCGATTCTCATGAATTTACATTTGAGTTGCCATCAAAATTAACAGAATTTTTTAAATCTGGAACATATAGCTATGATATTTCTATAAAAGTAAATAATGATAATACGGATTGCTATACGCCAATATATTCTTATTCTTATGTGATAGTTCCAAAAATAAATAAAATAATTTAAAATAATTAACAAAACATTACTGAAAGGAGGTATTATATAATGCTCGCTATAGTAGCAAGTATTATTGCATTATGTATAAGCATAACTACTCTTTTGGGAATTATATTCGGAGTAATGTTAAAAATTATTAAATTTCTTGAAAGACAAAAGCAGCAAGACGTAGAACTTACAAAAATTCGACAAGAGCAATCGTTAATGACAACCGGACTTCTAGTTTGCATGAAAAATATGGTTGGAGAAAAAAATACAAAAGAAATTGCATGCACAATAAAATTATTTGAAGAGCATTTGAATAATGCTGCCCATACCTAAATAAAAAAAGGAGGAATAAAACATTGAATGAAATGAATACTCCTGATAGCAGAGTTGAAAATATTTTACAAACAATGCTTGGATCCGAAAGTCCTATAGAAAAACCGGCTAGTAGAGTTGAGTCACTTCTTTCTGATATTAAAGATCTTTTGTCTGAGATTGAGAATAAGGTTTTATATAAACATTATATTAAAATATGGTGGTATGAAGATAGTACGCCAGCGTATGTTCTTTGTGGTGTAATTATTAATAATGTTGCTGAGGCCTATAATGGAACATCATTTATATCAGTTAGAGATGATTTTATTCCAATTGGCTTTTTTGACGGTGCAAGTGGTACCCAAGGAAATGGATGCTATGCAGTTATAAAAAAGTCATCGTCAAACTATTTCGATGTGATGTTATTAGATTTTACAAGTGAACCCTTTTCTTATGAACAATACCCTGGAAATTGGGTACATAGTATACAAGATATAGTAACTCGTTTAATCTAACCAATAAGTAAAATACATTTTGGACTCCCGCACAAAATGTGTTTTAAATATTTATTAATTAATTTATAAAGGAGAAAAGAAAAATGGAAGTTGAAAATGTTGCTTCTAAAGGCGTTGCCAATACTGCTCTTGGTCTTGGTATTGCCGGTCTTAGCGTTGGAGTTCTTGACGCTATGGGTGGAATAGGAGGGATTCTTGGTGGCCGTAATGCTAATACCGATGAAGGTGATAAGCCTATTACTCGCCACGAGATGGAACTCTATTCTAAAATTTCTACTCTGGAATCCCAGAGGTATACTGATGCTGCGGTCGCTGGGGTTAATGCTCAGCTTTCTGCTCAGGCTACTTGGAATGCTGTTGCTATGAGTAACATTAGTGTTCTGCAGAATCAGACCGCACTTATTATGGGGATGACCAAACTCGGCATTCCTTCCGCAAATATTATTACGCCTAACGAAATAGCATCTACTGCTACATCGAATGGCTGATAATATTTAAATAAAACGACTAAGTAAGTCGTCCGCGAGCGGGAGCGCGGTTTATTTATTAATTTATAAGGAGTAATTAATTTATGAAATACGAAAAACAAAAATTCTGTGCCATGTTGGCAAATTATGCAGAAACAGAAATCGTCCCGAAAATAACCTCTGGTAATTCTAATTTTATAACTGATAATACTGCAAAAGTATTAGCTTTAACTGCTGTTTCTTTATTTAAAAGAAGCGATTCCATTCAAAATAAAATTCTTAAAAAGTATCCTATCATAGATTGTCTATTTGATGAAGATGGTCATATAGATCCAGATGAATTAATAGATGCTTTAAGTGATGCTTTAGATCGTTTTGGTGAGTTTGAGATTACAATTCTTAATCAAAAGTTTAAATTTAAAGCTTCTGATGTGAAAACTCTTAAAAAATATATGAATTGGAGTGATGTTAAAAATGTTTGATTGGGGAAAAGCAATTAAAGACGAGGAAGATGGCGTTGAAGAATATACCAAACTCGCAGAAGAAATGAAACTTAAGTATCCTCATAAACTTTACGCTCTTCAATTCGAAATTATGGCTAGAGATGAAGCCAAACATAAGAAAATGTTACAAAAAATGATGAAAGAAATCCAAAATCAAAAGTAAGAGGTAAAATATGGCTAGAAAAGGAAAAACGTACGAGCCTGATGAAATTTTAAGGCCCGCGTTAACACCTGATGCAGAAGAACAAAAATGCATCAATCTAGCCGTCAATCTCGCGAAAAAACAATTAATTGAAGGAACCGCCTCTTCACAAGTTATAACTCATTATTTAAAATTAGCCTCTAGTAGAGAACGATACGAGCAGGAATTGCTTGCCAAAAAGATTGAATTAGCACAAGCTAAAACCGATCTTATTGCTTCTGAAGCTCGACAAGAAGAACTTTATAAACAAGCAATGGCAGCATTCCGCTTGTATCGTGGAGAAGATGATGAAGTCATATAATGAGTTAATAACAATATCCTCATTCGAAGAAAGATTCGAATATTTAAGATGTCCCAGCAAAATTGGAGAAGAAACTTTTGGGTATGATCGTTGGTTAAACCAAACATTGTACACAAGCCAGCAATGGCGGAATTTCAGAAACAGAATAATCGTTCGAGATGACGGCTGCGATATGGCGTTGGCAAATCATACCATTCCACATGGAGAGATAATCATCATACATCATATAAATCCTATAACTATAGATGATATAGTAAATAGAAGACCATCGGTGTTTGATGAAAACAATGTAGTTTGCGTGAGACATAGTACTCATGAGGCTATACATTATGGCGATCTTTCTACTACCGGAAGAATTTCCGGATTAAATGGTGAAAGATTTCAAAATGATATGTCCCCTTGGAAAATCTAAGAAAGGAGTATGTTATATGGCTACTGCAAAAATAGTAAAAGGTAAAGTTACTTGTGGTTTACTTAATTTTAGATCTGAACCAATAGTACATAAAGACACAATTCTTTTCCAAATTAAGAATGGTGAGATTGTTAAGATCGTTGATGAAAGTAATGAACTTTTTTATAAGGTTCGTTATACAAAAAGTGATAAAAAAGTAGTTACTGGTTATGTAATGAAAACTTTTATTCAGAAACAGGAAGAGCCTAAAAAAGAGGAAAACAATGAATGATAGCATTTTAAACTCGATAAAAAAACTTTTAGGTTTATCGTCGGATTATATAGAGTTTGATACTGATATTATCATTCATATAAATTCTGTATTTTCTATTTTACAGCAACTTGGTGTTGGACCTGAAAATGGTTTCTCTATTAGTGACTCAGCAACTACATGGGCTAATTATATAAATAGTGATAATCAAATAAACGACGTCAAGACATATATGTATCTTAAGGTCCGATTATTGTTTGATCCGCCAACTAATTCTTCGATCCTTAATGCTCAGCAAGAATTAATTAAAGAATTAGAGTGGAGACTTAATGTAGCTGTAGACGACGGTACTAATAGTTAATGGCTCTTAGCAATACTGCTACGCCATATTATTACGGTTTATTTCGAGATTCTGTTATTAGAGGCGATAGGCCGGTTTGTAAAGAAATAGCTTTGCAAATGGCTCGAATAGATGAGAAAATTGCAAATCCTGCTTATTATTATGACCCGTTAGCAGTAGAAGGATTTATACAATTTTGCGAACAAGAATGTACTCTTGTAGACGGCGGCCCAGTTCATATGCTTGATGAATTTAAGCTTTGGGCCGAAGATCTATTTGGATGGTACTATTTTGTTGAACGTAGTATCTTCGTTCCAGATGAAAATGGACCTGGAGGACACTATGAGATAAAAAAGATTAAGAAGAGACTTACTAATAAGCAAGTTATTATTCTTGGAAGAGGCGGAGCAAAGTCTATGTATGGTTCATTTGTTCACAATTATATTCTTAATTGTGATACAACTACTACATATCAGATCGTTACTGCTCCAACAATGAGACAGGCTGAAGAGACATTGTCGCCTATTAAAACTGCTATAATCAATGCTAGAGGTCCTTTATTTAAGTTTTTGACGGAAGGTTCATTACAGAATACCACGGGCAATAAGTTAAATAGACAAAAATTGGCGAGTACCAAAAAAGGAATTGAGAATTTCTTAACTGGTTCGCTGATTGAGATAAGACCATTAAGTGTTGATAAGTTACAGGGTTTGAGATGTAAAGTCGCCGTATTAGATGAATGGCTTTCTGGTGATATTAGAGAAGATCCAATAGGTGCAATTGAGCAATCTGCATCTAAAATCCCAAATTATATCATTGTTGCTATATCTTCTGAGGGTACTGTTCGTAATGGTCCTGGCGACACAATCAAAATGGAATTAAGAAAAATACTTAGAGGCGAATATTATAATCCACATGTATCTATTTGGTATTATAAGCTGGATGATGTTACTGAAGTATCTAATCCTGCCATGTGGATAAAAGCACAACCAAATATTGGAAAGACAGTGACATATGAAACGTATCAATTGGAAGTCGAAAGAATGGAACATAACCCATCCACTAGAAATGACACCCTCGCAAAACGATTCGGAATTGAAATGGAAGGATATACATATTACTTCACTTACGAGGAGACTAAACCTCATCCGCAACGTTTTTATAATGGGATGCCCTGCGCTTTAGGTGCCGATATGTCTCAAGGAGATGACTTCTGTGCGTTTACCTTTTTCTTTCCTCTTGGTAATGATACGTTTGGTATTAAGACTAGAAACTATATAACTGAAGATAAGTACGCTAAAGTTTCTCCAGCAATGCGAGCTAAATATGATGAATTTATCAATGAAGGTACGCTTATAATTATGCCTGGAGTAACATTAGGCGATTTAAATGATGTATATGAAGATATGGATAGACATATCGAGGAAATGCAATATGATGTAAGGGCATTTGGTTATGACCCTTTTAATGCACAAAATTTTGTAGAACGTTGGACTACTGATAATGGACCGTTTGGTGTTGAGATGGTTAAACAAGGCAAAAGAACCGAGTCGGTTCCTCTTGGTGAGTTAAAGCATCTTAGCGAAAATAGATTGCTGTGGTTTGACGAGTCTATTATGGGTTGGGCTATTGGTAACTGTGTAGTTGATACGGATAATAATGGTAACCGTAAGTTATATAAGTTGCGTAATTCTGAAAAAATTGACCCAGTTGCAGCTCTTATGGATGCTTATATTGCATGGAAAGCTAATGCCGACGCTTTTAAATAAAATATAATCACTCCAAGAAAGGAGGAAAAGCTTTTGAATGATAAAACTATTAATATGAGCGATGTTATAAATTCTGGAGAAGATTTTCTTGCTCATTACGGTATTAAAGGTCAGCAATGGGGACAGAGACGCTTTCAAAATGAAGATGGAACACTTACCCCAGAAGGTCGTAGACGTTATGGTTTAAATCCAAAATATGCCGGAATGTCTGATAAAGAAATTCGCGAAGCTCTTGAAAAAAAGCGTACACAAAATAAATATGTAGAACTCATGACTGAAGGTCCTAGAAAAAAACAGTCTGAAATAAAAGAGTTTACTAAAACTGCTTTTAGTACAGCGAAAACAGGAGTAGGAGTTCTTGATGCTACAAAATGGCAAGCTGTTAAAAAGGAAGCCGACGATGCAATAAAAGAAGAAACAAAATTGTTAAAAGGTAAAAAACCAGGCGATCCTATATATGATAAAGCTCAAGAAAACATTCAGATGTATAAAAATGTAAAAGAAGGTTACAAAGCAGGAAAAGATTTTTTAGATAAAGCATTGAGTTCTTCAGAGTATCCTTCTACATTTATAGCAAAATCGGCTACTGAAAAGGAACTTAAAGAAAAAACAGCAGAAGCTAAAAGAAATATTCAAGAGTTAGAGCACGAGGAACTTAAGAAAACTGTTGATCGAATGCTTCTTGAAAAACAGTATGATGAACTTGTTAATCCACCAGCTCCATCTAAAATAGAACGCGGTAGAGAAACGCTTCAAACAATCGGTTCTGTTCTTGGTGTTGTACTTACTGCTGCCACTCTTGCAAAATTGCTTAAAGATTGGAAAGGCAAAAGTGTTGCCCAGTCTGATGAAGATGGAGAGTATCTTGCTCATTATCGTACAAAAGGTTCTAAAAATGGTGTTCGTCGTTACCAGAATGAAGATGGCTCTCTTACTCCTGAAGGTTATCGCCACTATGGCATTGACCCTAATGGGCGTCAAGCAGCCGATCCTAGAGAATTGCTGGCTAGACAACGTGTTCAACAGCAGATGCAAGCTCGTGAAGCTAAAGCTCAAAGACGTCAAGCTGGCTATACTCAGAAATTCCAGCAGAGACAAGCTATTCGAGACGCAAGAAATCAAGCGGCAATTCAACGGGTCTATGACAAACAATCCATTAGGACTCAGAGAGAGCAACTTGCTACTCAAAATAGAGCTGCTGCTGAGAATAGAAAAAATATTCGTCGTAACATTGTTAAGGGCGTTGCCGCAGTTGCTGCTATCGGGGCAGCTTTATATGCGGGGCGTCATTTCTTGCAACAGAGGGCTCTTGATAACCAATATGTAAGAGATATTGGCAAGATGAACATCGAAAATAAGGCCAAACTTGAGCAAATTAAAGCCCAACTTGAACCGATTAAGTACGAGAAGGAAACCGAAAGAATTCTTGGTGAAAAGAAACTTAATATAGATAAATATGAAAAAGAAACCACTCGTATACTTGGTAAAGAGAATGCAGGTTTAGAAAAATATAAAGCTGAAACAGATAGAATTAGTAAAAATACACAAAAATCTATTCCTAAGCCAGAAGTAAAGTCTAATAAGCCTGCTTCTAAACCAGAAGCAAAGCCGACTCCTAAGCCTAAAGGAAGTGGAATATATTCTGATGATTTAAATAAAACTACATTTACAGAGGCCGAAGTTGAAAAGAATGTAGAAGAGCAAAGAAAAAGAACTAGTGAATATTATGAACGGCAAATGGCTAAACAAAAAGAAGGATATGAAAAACGAATAAGTGAACTTTCTAATCGAATTCAGACTCCAGCTTCTGCTCCGAACCAAATTCCTAAGTCAGAAGCAAAGCCGACTCCGACTACTCAAACTCAGAGTCCAAAAACGGCAAGAGAAATAGTTGGGGAAGAGAGATATCAACGGTATTTGGATAGGAAAGCAAAACTTGATAGAAAAGATGAAGAAAATGCTAGAGATGCTAGAACAAGAGATCATAAACAAGGTTGGGACGATATTCGAAAAAGAGAAGTAGAAGTAGAAGCTTCTAGAAGAGAATTAGAAAGACAAGATATTTTAGAGGCTAGAATGACCAATTTTAAAAAAAGAATAGATGAAGAAAATGCTAGAGATGCTAGAACAAGAGATCATAAACAAGCTTGGGATAAGTTGGTTAAAACCGGAGCTTTAGAAAAAGCACAAGTAAGGAATGGAATAATATTTGATAGAAGAACTAGGAAACGTATAGATAAAAGACAAGTAATGTTTTTAAGAAACTATTTAGGCCACGAGGAGGAGTTAATCTATGTCGTTAATTAATAGATTATCGAATGCTTGGAATGCATTTAGGCATAAAGATACCTCCTATGATTGGACGAATAGAGGTTATGTTACAACATATAGACCGGATAGAACTGTTGGATTATCTACGGTTAAAGCAAGAGGTCTTATAACACCTATTTATAATCGAATTTCTATGGATGTTGCCGATATTCCAATTCGTCATGTGAGAGTAGATCCTGTAGAGGAACGTTTTGTAGAAGAATTAAAAGACGATATACATGAGCGTCTGACATTATCTGCAAATCTTGACCAAACAGGTCGTGCTTTTATACAAGATGTGGTTTTTTCCATGTTTGACGAAGGTATTGTAGCGGTTGCTCCAATAGATGTCGATGATGAAATAGATCCAAATTATAAAGATTCTTTTAGAATTCTTAGTTGGCGTTGTGGAAAGATTGTTGAATGGGCTCCAGAGCAGGTCCAAATTCATTTATATAATGAAACAACGGGCCAATATGAAGATGTATGGTTTAATAAAAGAGCAGTTGCAATTATCCAAAATCCATTCTATGAAATAATGAATGCTCCAAACTCCATACTTCAACGTCTTATTTCTAAAATGGCTCTTCTTGATCGTATAGATAGTGAAAATGCTAGTGGTAGACTTGATTTAATAATTCAATTGCCATATGTCGTTAGATCAGATGCACGTAAAGCTCAGGCAAAAAATAGACGGCAAGAAATTATCGAACAACTTACTAATGGTAAATATGGTATTGCTTATACTGATGGAACAGAAAAAATAACCCAACTTAATAGACCAATAGAAAATACTTTGCCGCAACAGATTCAAGAATTATGGAAACAATTATATGACAACTTATATATGACTCCAGAAATTCTTAATGGTTCTGCGAATGAGCAAACAATGTTGAACTATTATTCTAGGGTTATAGCTCCTTGTCTCGATGCATTGATTGATGAATTTAATAGAAAATTTATGACAAAGACAGCTTGGTCTCAAGGGCAAAGATTCCAATACTATCGGAATCCATTTAAGCTTGTCCCTGTTGATAAACTCGCAGACATTGCAGATAAGTTCACAAGAAATGCCATACTGAGTCCGAATGAAATGAGACAAATCATTGGATTTACTCCAGTTGATGATGGAGATTCGGATGAATTACGTAATAGAAACCTCAATCGATCGGATAATGAACTTCCGATGAATACTGATATACCTCAGGAGCAATTACCGGAAGAACCTTATTACGAAGAATACGAAGAGGTTTAATAAAATATTAAGTAAAGGAGGTAAAATTCATTCAAAATGAAACCTGAAAAGTATGATTTTAGTGGTTGGGTTACCAAAAATAACATTGAATGTACAGACGGACGTACTATTTTACAGGATGCTTTTGCTAAACAATCTGGAACATATGTACCTCTTGTTTGGGCACACGATCATGATAACCCAGAAAATATTTTAGGTAAAATCTATCTTGAGAATCGCCCTGAAGGCGTTTATGGATATGGTATATTTAATAATTCGCCAAGAGCTCAGGTTAGCAAAGAAGCCGTTGGGCATGGTGATGTTGATAGTATGTCTATATGGGCTAACCATCTTACTCAGGATAGTAAAAGAAATGTTTCTCATGGCAAAATCCGTGAGGTTAGTCTGGTTTTAGCTGGAGCAAATGAAGGTGCAAAAATTGATTTTGCTTTGGCTCATGGCGATGAAAGTGATGAAGAGACTCAGGCTGTTATTTATGGGCCAGAAGGAACTCTTGAACTCATGCAGGAAGATACTGTTGAAGAAAATATTGAAACGAAGGAGGAAGAAGAAGTGCCTATTAAAAAAGTAAATGACAAAACTGTTGAAAACGAAGAGATTGTCGAACATGCCGAAGAAGATTCTGGCGAAGGCGAGACTCTCAAACATGCTTTTGATACGGTTATGAATAAACTTTCTGAAGAAGATCAGGACATTATTCTTGCTGTTATCGGTATCGCTGCCGATTCTGGCGTCGCGAAGCAGAGCGATGAAGAAAATAGCGAACATCTTGAACATAACGATAAAATCAACAAGGAGGAAAATACTGAAATGAAAGTGAATGCTTTCGACAACGCAAAGAAAACCGAGGATGTCATCTCCCATGAGGACATGAAGAGAGTCTTCGAAGAAGCTAAGAAGTGTGGATCTCTTAAGGAGGCTGTCAAGAACTCGGGCAATTATCTCTCCCATGCTATTGAATGGGATACGAGTGCGTATGGCACCATCAACCCTCTGTTCCCCGATCCTAAGGCTATCGGAACCCCGGTAACTATCGATCGTGATCAGAATTGGGTCAACACCTTCATGAATGCTACTCGTAAGGTCCCATTCTCTCGTGTCAAGATGCTCAGTTTCGATATCACCGAAGATGAGGCTCGGGCAAAGGGTTATGTGAAGGGTAATCAGAAGGTCGAAGAAGTCATCAAGGTGATGAAGCGTCATACTGATCCTCAGACTATTTATAAGCTTCAGAAAATGGATCGTGATGATCTCGTTGATATCGTTGATTTCGATGTCGTTGCATATCTGAAGTCCGAAATGAAGGGTAAACTTACTGAGGAGCAGGCCGTTGCTGCACTTCTTGGTGATGGCCGTTCCGATATCAGCAACGACAAGATCAAAGAAGATTGCATTCGTCCTATCTGGACTGATGCGGATCTCTTCACGATTAAGAAATCCATCGAATTCACCACCAATGATACCATGACGACGAAGCTCAAGAAGTTCCGTGAGGCGGCTATCAAGGCTCGTAAGGATTATAAGGGTGCTGGCAATCCTACTATGTATCTTACCGAGGATCTTCTCGCGGAATTGCTTCTGATGGATGATGGTATTGGTCACCAAATGTATAAGAACGAAGCTGAAATTGCTAATGCGTTTATGGTTAGCAAGATTGCGACCGTTCCTCAGATGCAGGGAAAGAAGCGTAATTCTTCTGGCTACGATTACACTCTGTGGGCTCTGATTGTCAATCCGATCGACTATACCTTCGGTAACAACCGTGGTGGTGAGCCTTCTTTCTTCGAAGATTTCGATATTAACTACAACAAGTACGAGTATCTTATTGAGACCCGTAAGTCCGGTGCTCTTACTACTCCGTATTCTGCTATCGCGATCGAAGTTAAAACTGCTGAAGAAGCTCAGGCGGCTAGCGGCGAAGGCTAATTTTCATTCAAAATGGCTAGATACTGCGGCATGATAGGATTCTCAACGGCGGCTTCTGTTGTAGACGGCGTATATGAAGAACAAATTACTGAACGTAAGTACTATGGAGATGTTACTAAAGACTTCAGGAAAGATACTCGTAATGATAAAGTCGTAAGAGACATTGATATTAGTAATACGTTCAGTATTGTCGCAGATCCTTTCGCCTTTGAGAATTTTAGTTTTATAAAATATTTGAAGTATATGGGTATTGCATGGAATGTTGAAAGCGTCGAGGTGCAATACCCAAGACTTCTTATATCGGTAGGAGGTAGATGGAATGGGCCAGATGGAAACCAAACGACTCAAGCTCCAAAAATTACTTGAGAACATAATGGCAGATAATGGTTTGGATAAAAATGTCTACTTCCAACCGCCAGAAAATCTTCAAATGAGTTATCCATGTATAGTGTATCATAGACAGTACATTGATGGAGTTCCTGCTGACAACATTAACTATCTTATTAATAGACAATATCGCATAATTTATGTAGATAGATCTCCAATTAATGATGGTGTGATCGAGTCTTTAATGGAATTGCCTAATTGTAAATATATGTCACATTCTATTGTAGATAACTTAAACCAAGACGCTTTCGAAATATATTACTAAGGAGGAAATGCCTAGTATGACTATTGGTGGTCTTACTTGGGATACGACTGGTAAAAGATATTACTATACTGGTATTGATGCCGTAGCTCTTTACGTCGAAAATTCCGGTTGGTATAAAAACCCAGTCGCTTGGAACGGTGTAACGGCCGTTAACGAATCCCCGTCTGGAGCCGAATCCAACAAACAGTATGCTGATAACATCGAGTATCTGAACTTGATTTCTAAGGAAGAATTCGGTTGTACTCTTGAGTGTTATCAGGCTCCTGAAGAATTTTATCCTTGTGATGGTATCCTTGCCCTTCTTAATGGAAAGATGCTCATCCATGGACAGCCTAGAAAATCTTTCTGTCTCGTTTATAGAGTTCAGAAAGGCTCTGATACTGTTGAGGCTGGTGGAAAAGTCGAAGGTAATACTATGGGTAGTGGTTATGTGTATCATATCGTTTATGGCTGTAAGGCAGCGCCTTCTAGCCGTGACTTTGGTACGGTGAACGACTCTCCTGAAGCAATTACCTACAGCTATGAAATCAGCACTACTCCTGTAACTGACGCTAGTAAACTTCCTACGAAAGATGGCAAGGCTGCTTTGACTCAGTGTGCTCATCTTGAGATCGATGGTACTACGTTAACAACGTCTCAGGAAACAGCACTTAAAGCACTTTTATATCCGTCTAGTTTAACTGCGGATGCTCCTACTCCTTATCAGATTGCTGCTGCATGCGGCTATACGAATACCTAAGGAGGCGATATAAGATATGACTATAAATGGACTTGTTTGGGATAATGTCGGCGATCATTTCTATAATACTGGTATTGATGGTGTCGCTTTGTATGTGTTCGATAAAAATACCAACTGGTATGGTGAGTCGCATGCGTGGAGTGGTGTTACTGCAGTTAACGAATCTCCTTCTGGCGCTGAATCCAACAAACAGTATGCCGATAACATCGAGTATCTGAACCTTCTTTCGAAAGAGGAATTTGGTCTTACACTTGAGGCGTTCCAGGTTCCTGAAGCATTTGACGAATGTGATGGAATCATTCCATTTGGACAGTTGAAGATTCGTGGTCAGGCTCGAAAATCCTTTGGACTTGTGTATCGAGTTCAGAAGGGTTCTGATACTGTCGAAGCTGGCGGGGCGGTTAATGCTTCTGCTGGTGTTCCTCAGGACGACGAAGATGGATCTGGAGAAGGCTATATTTATCATATTGTTTATGGTTGTAAAGCCGCTCCATCCAGTCGTGATTTTGGTACAGTGAATGATTCTCCTGAGGCTCAGACCTTCAGTTATGAAATTACTTGTACCGATCTTACGGATGCTTCTAAGATTTCGGTCGATGGTTCTACAATTTCGGATCTTTCTGGCGTGACCAAACTTTGTCACATCGAAGTAGATTCTTCGAAACTTACGAAAGATCAGCTTGATGCGCTTATGGAAATTCTCTATGGTACGGTTGACACGAGCGGAAGCACTCCTGTCCTCGTTCCTGCCGAAGCCATGCCTACCCCGGCAGAGATTTACACTGCATGCGCGACCACTAGCTCGAATGGCTAAAAATCGCTAAAAATTAGCATTTTTCCGTGGAAAACGATGGAAATAAGGGGTTTTTAAGAAAAACTATTGCGTGAGAAAATATATTTCATAAAAAAGTTTCTGAAAATTTTCATCGTTTTTCACGGTTTTTTCAAAAAATTTCATGAGATTTCAAAATGGAACCGTGAATAAAAACCAGAAAGGAAAAAACAAAAATGATTAAAAAAACGGTAAAATATACCGACTTCAATGGCGTTGAAAGAAGTGAGGATCTTCTTTTCAATCTCACCAAAACTGAACTCAATAATCTCAATTTCAAACACCACGGGACTTACTCTGAACAGCTTCAGGCAATCGTAGATTCTAAAGACATTCGTTTGATTACTGAACTTTTTAATGAAATTATCACTAGAGGTTATGGTATCAAATCTGAAGATGGTAGAAACTTTAGAAAGTCGCCTGAGATCATCGATGACTTTGTAAGTTCCGCAGCCTACGATGCATTAATGATTGAAATTCTTAACAATGAAGAAGAAGCTGCAAATCTTTTCATTGGTATGCTTCCAAGTGATCTTCAGGCAGAAGTTAGAAAGGAAATGCAGAAGGAGGCAAAATAATGCTTACTGTATCTGAGGCAACTAAAATAGACAAAACCATAAAGGTGTTACAAGAAGAACTTAATGAAGTAAATAGCATCCTTCTTTCTCTTGATTGTGGAGAGACTTCACCCGAAGAGCTTCCCATTGCTCCTAAATTTTATATTACCAAAAAAGAAAGAATCGAAAATCTTATTTGGGTATATAAAGTAGAAAAGAGAATGACCGATAAAAAAACAGAGAATGCTTCTGATAAAAATTCCGACTAAAGAAGGATGGGATGAGAAGAAAGAACAATTTGTATCAGTTAAAGGAGCAACTTTACAACTTGAGCATTCTTTAATCTCTTTGTCAAGATGGGAATCAATTTGGCATAAACCATTCTTATCGATGGCCAATGAAACTACTCAAGAAGAGTTTAAAAGCTACATTCAATGTATGTCTATGACACAAGATATTGATCCTGCTCTATTGGATATGTTAACAAATGATGAGATTAAAAAGATAAAAAATTATATAGAAGATCCAATGACTGCCACATGGTTTAGAGAAGATCCAAAAAGACATGGAAAATCTGGAATTGGTGGTCCAGTTATGACATCTGAATATATATATTATCTCATGATTGATTGCGGCATTCCAAAAGAAATGGAAAAATGGCATTTAAATCGATTAATGACTCTTATTAGGGTTGTTAAAGAAAAAGAAAGATCTGGTAGCAAGAAAAATTCCTACAAAGATACTATGAATCAATACGCAGCAATGAAAGCTCGTAGTCGTATACCTAAATAATTTAGAAAGGACGTCGATATGAGAAATCCTATTGAAGTTAAGGCGCAAGGTGATTTTAAAAATCTTACTGGTTTACTTGAACGTACTAAGAATTTCTTTAATATCGGCGTCCTTGATAAATATGGTCAAAAAGGCGTTGAAGCACTTAGACGAGAAACCCCAAGCAAATCATTAGAAACTGCAAATTCTTGGTATTATAAAATAAAAAGACAAAACGGTCAAGCAATAATTGAATATCATAATTCGAATATTCAAAATGGAGTTAACATAGCTCTAATTTTATACACAGGCCATGCAACAAAAGATGGTTATTGGGTACAAGGAGTAGATTATATAAACCCTGCCTTAAAACCTATATTTGAAGAGATGGCGAAAGACGCTTTAAAGGAGGCAACTGAGAAAAATGGCTGATAAACAAGTTGAAACAAAAGTTGTCCAAGTGCGTTTCGACAACTCTAAATTTTCAAAAAATATTAATAAAACAATAAAAGAATGCGAAAAATTTGATAAATCTCTGCAATTCAAAAGCAGTAAAAATAATATAAAAGATATACAGAAAGCACTTGATGATATAGAATTAAAGCAATTAAATAGTGAATTAGACGACACTAATAAGTCTTTAAACAAATTGACAATAAGTTTTAAAGATTTACTTAAAATAAAACTTCTTAGTAAAGCAATGGATGTTGTCATTAGCAAAACTAATGCTATGATTAAATCTATGCTTGGTATACACAACGTTGTTGCTGGTTGGCAGCAATATGAGACTCAGATGACTAATGTTGGCGGTATACTTAATCAAGTCCAAGATAAAGGATATGGTCTTGAAGATGTTGCTTCTGCGATGGAACGACTTCGTTGGTATACTGATGAAACCTCGTATAGTTTTACAACTCTTTCTAACGGTATTAGACAATTTGTTATCGCGGGTATCGATTTAAATAAAGCTGCAGAAGCCGCTATGGGTGTCACAAACTTAGCAGGTTCTGCAAAAGTATTTGACGAGTATAAGATACAGTCTGCTATGGATGCAGTTTCTAAAGCAATGCAGACCGGTTATATGGACGTTCAAAAATGGACATCTCTAACAAATACAGCCGGCATTGTTACTGAAGACTTTTCAAATTTGTTACTTGAAGAAGCCGCTGCTCAAGGAAAACTTGTAAAATCTGCTGCTGGACAGTATAAAACAAAGAAAAGTGGTAAACTTGTAACAACTGAAAACATTAGAAGTACTCTTAGCGATAAATGGTTATCTGCTGATGTACTTGCTAATGTTATGGATAGATATGCTTCTGCATCGACCGCTGTTGAAACATTTTCTGGCTTAATGGCAGAGCAAACAGATGAAAATTTAGCAAAAATAAACAGCATGTTTGAGAAATCTGGCGTCCAATTCGAGTCATTTGATGAGATATTAACAAAGATGCCAAATGATGTAGAAGATGCCACAGAATTAACGGCAGAAGAAACCGGTAGATTTCTGGAAAGTTTAGGATATGGATTTGACGAGGTTTCTTATAAAGCATTTAAATCTGCTCAAGAAACGACTTCGTTTAGTCAATCTTTAACTTATGTTAGAAAAGCAATATCTACTCAGTGGGCAAATATATTTGAAAAGATATTTGGAGACTATCAAACTTCTACAAAATTATGGTCTGATATTTCTGGTAAGTTTTACAGAATATTCGTAATGCCTTTTGAAAATCTTACGAGTGTTTTCGATAACTGGTCTACTTTAACTGAAGGTGGAGCAGAAGACTTCAGAAATATGGTTAAAACCATAATCGATATAGTTGGTAAATTTAAAGATGCTGTATCCTCTGGTTTTAGAGCAGTATTTGGATCTATAGATGAAAATTGGCTTAAAAAGATAACTCTCGGACTAAAAGGATTTTTTGATAAAATATCCGAAGGTCTTTCTGTTATAAAAGATGAAGTGGGCAATGAAAAAGAGAATCCTTTATACAAAATGATAAAGGCTTTATCTAAAATTCTTGCTTCTGTCATTAAAATAATAGGAAAAATACAGGGAACCGTTATAAAAATACTTGGAAAAGTATTTGTTGCACTTGAACCAGTATTTGAGATAGTGGCCGATTTGTTAGATATGGTTGCCGATGGTTTAATATGGGTTATTAATATGGTCGATGAATTGGGCATTCTTGATTTTGTTGTAGAAGGTGTTGCAAAAGCTCTTACATGGGTTGCTAATGGTATAAAGAATGTCATAACTTGGATAAAAGGCAAAATAGATCTTGAAAAAGTAACTAACAAATTAGCCAAGGCATTCAATTATCTAAAAATAGCAATAGAATGGGTAATTGATAAATTTAAAGAAGCCGGAACTGCTGTAAGAGATTGGTGGAATGAAAATGAAATTGCTCAAAAGACAATCAATTTCTTTAAAACCGCATTAGAGAAAACCAAAGGTGCATTTACTGGATTTAATAAATCTACAAAAGATTCTTCAGATAGTGTAGACGAATTTAGTGAAAGTCTAGAAAATGTTTCTGA
>Ga0265299_10001669_pt1 | contig 24511 bp, 21 predicted proteins | sample AusTroGonzalo_MG_4_FD_193485 | JGI IMG/M metagenome (GOLD analysis project Ga0265299, IMG submission 193485) | Bovine rumen microbial communities from tropical cattle in Woodstock, Queensland, Australia - Gonzalo_02 | ecosystem: Host-associated > Mammals > Digestive system > Stomach > Rumen ... | reverse complement strand
TACTCCTCCCCGAAGTCGCGGCGGAGGCGGGATTCTTCGGTGCGGACCTGCACGAGCATGATGGCGACGAAAACTACGAAGACGAGCACCGATTGCCAGGTCCAGAGCCAGATGCAACAGCCTGTCAGATAGACGAATATGCCGGTGAGCATGGGGTTGCGGCTGAAGCGGTAGGGACCGTCGGTCATCAGGTGTTTGGTGCGCGGGGCGACCTCGTGACCGAAAGCATCCATCGGGTTGCCGTCGCCCACGCGGCGCATATAGACGATGGCCCAGATGCTTAATACTAAGCCTGCTACAGCGAGAACGAACGTGATGACGACTTGTGCGGTGTTGACATCCGTGGCGGGCCGGCCGGAACAGAGCCACATGATTACGGGAATCAGCACCACAAACAGCACGAAGCCGAGGGCATAACCGAAAGTTTCTTTCAGCTTGTTCATCTTATCGGATCACCTTGGTGAACACGGGTGCTTGTCCATTCACCACGGTCACATAGACCTTCAACTCGCCAGCGGGCGGCATGTTCGGCTTGTTCTCGCGGGGAAGATCCTCGGCGGTGAAGAGGTACTCCATGCCGTCAGGAAGGGTGCGGGCAGCCACCGTTTTGGCCTTCGCGTGCAGCATCGGATAACCATCCACGGCAGCATCGAAAATGGCCGCTTCCTCTTCGCTAACTTCATGTTGGGCAGGGAATTCCTCCAGCTTTACGAATTCGCCTTCGAGATAGCCGTTGACTTTCAGGAATTGATCCACCTCCTTGGGCATCGCGTCCATGCGTGCGGCGCGGACACCGTAGCCGGGCATCACCTCCGCATTGGGCTCAGCCTGCACCAAATCATTCACACTGGACTCTAGACCGCCGCTACCGAAGGTGCAGAACGGCACGATCTTCTTGCCGCTCAAATCGGCATCGAGGAGGAACTTCTGCACGGGCGGCGCGTAGGTGCCGAACCAGACAGGGAAACCAAGGAAGATGACGTCGTAGTCGGCAACGTTTGCCTTAACTGGCTGAATGTCAGGAATGATTCCCTGCTCACGTTCTTGCATACAGCGTTCAATGGTCGCCTTGAACCCAGTGTCGTAGGGATTCACCATGGTGATCTCCTCAATGTCGGCACCCAACTTTGTGGCAATCTCTTCCGCCACGGCTTTGGTGTTGCCGGTTTGGGAGTAGTAGAGGACCAGCATTTTCGGGGCTTCCTCTTTCGGGGCTTCTTTCTTCGAACCGCAGGAGACGGCGGTCAGCGTCACGGTCGCGAGGACCAGCAAAAGGTTGATGTTTCTCATATTATTACGGTTTTTAGATTGCAAATTCATACAAATGTATCTCTGTAGAGACGCAAAATTTTGCGTCTCTACAACGTCAATTCCAGCAATTCCTTAATTCTCCTCGCCACTTCCTCCGGATAATCTACTAACAGCTGTCCGTGGTTCATCTTCGGGAAGACTTCCACGTGCGCGTCTGGACAGAGCGACAGCAGGTGCTTGACCTGCGGCTTGGCGACGAACGCCTCCTTGGTGCCGTACCAGAAGTGAATGTCGGGGCCGCTGATGGATTCCAATGTGTTGGTATAGACGGATTTATAGCCTTCCCGCACGGCGCGAGTCCTGTCTGACGGGAACACCTTCTTCACCTCATCCAGCAGCACATCGAAGTAGTGCGAGTGGAACAACCACCGCCAGAAACCGGTCCAATGGTAACAAGTCCACACGTTGAAAGCTTGGTAGTAGCGCAGCGGGTCCACACTCCATCTCGGCAGCGCCAACAGCGGTGCGGCGTCCATAATGGCATGGCTGATAGTGATTTCGTTTCGTTCCATCATCCGCGAGAGAATCTTACCGCCCAACGACAGTCCATAGGCAACATCCAGTTTTCCGTCGAAATGCTCCTGCACGTAACGGTTGACTTGTGCCGCTTGGTCGTCCACGGAGGTGAAGCGCGAGGGCTTTCCAACCAGGAACCCGTCGATGTCGGCCGTCACAATGTGGAAGCGGTCTTTCAGAAGTTCCACTAACGGGAGGAAAATCTCGTGCGAGACACCCAGTCCAGGCAACAGCGTCAATGTCGTGTTGGTCTGATCTCCGTAGGTGTGAAATTCCATAGCTACAGTTTTCCTAATTCCGGTACCAAGCGGTCAATGTCGCCGGCGCCGATGGTGAGCAGCACATCAGGACGATGTTGCCGAATATAGGGCACGAGCTCGTCCTTTTGCAATAGCAACTTGTTGGGATTGAGTATTTTGGCAAGAAGGAATTCAGAAGTGATACCCTCTATTGGCTTTTCCCGTGCAGGATAAATCGGCAGCAGAATCGGGACGTCGAGCAGATCCAGTACGGCTGCGAACTCGTCGGCGAAATCGCGGGTGCGGGTGTACAAGTGCGGCTGGAACACGCCGCAAATCACCTTGTCGGGATAAATCTCGCGCACCGCCGTGATGAACGAGCGCATCTCAGCGGGATGGTGCGCATAATCGTCGATATAGACGAAGTCGTCGCGGCGCACGATGTAGTCGAAGCGGCGCTTCACACCTGCAAACGTGCTGATTTTCTGCCGGATAATGTCCACTGACATATTCGGGAATGCCTCCAAAACAGCGGCGATGGCGGCGGTGGCATTCCATATATTGTAGATGCCGTGTGCCGGCAACTGCAACCCCGAGATCTCCCCGTTCGGCGTGTGCAGGTCGAAACAAGATATTTCTTGCCGATATTCAATGTTGTAGGCACGATAGTCGCAATCTGCGCCACTGCCGTAGGTCTTTTTGTTCGGTTGTGTGATGTACTGTGCCACCGCCTCGTGTACGAGCACGGTGCGCGATGTCTGCGATGCGAACTGTCGGAACGCTCCGCGCAGGTCCTCCACATCGCGGTAGATGTCCAGATGGTCGGCATCCATGGAGGTGATGACTGCGACTTCGGGATGTAAGGTCAAGAAGGATCGGTCAAATTCGTCTGCCTCTACCACAGCGCTGCGCGGGGTGGGGGAGCATACGTAGTTGTCGTTCAGGTTCTTGGCGATGCCGCCGATGAAGGCCGCCATCGGTTCCTCGGGCCACAGTAGGTGGGAAATCATCGAGGTCGTGGTGGTCTTGCCGTGCGTGCCCGCCACCGCCAGCGTCTTCAGCTCGTCGGTGATGCGCCCGAGCACCTGCGAACGCTTGTACATTGGGATATTATTCTCAACAAAAAATCGGTACTCTACAAAATCCGGTTTCACAGCAGGGGTATATACCACGAAATCCACATTCTCGGGAATCTGCTTTATATCACCTTCAAAATGGATTGTCGCCCCTTTCGCTTGGAGCATTTCCGTCACGGGCGACGGGGTGAGGTCATAGCCGCACACATCGTCCCCGTTTTGCATAAAATACTGCGCAATGGCGCTCATCCCGATGCCTCCAATGCCCAAAAAGTATATGGTTCTATTTTTCATAAATCAGAAAAACGGTTCTGCGGTTTTTGGCGCGCCCCGCCGCCGTGTTGTTGTCGGCAATGGGATTGGTTTCGCCGTATCCCTTGTATCTCAATCGGTTGGCGGGGATTCCTTGCGACACCACGTAATCATACACCGACTTGGCGCGGTTCTCGGAAAGAAGCAGGTTGTCGTCGTCGCGACCGATATTGTCCGTATGTCCTTGAATCTCCACCTTCACGGTAGGATTCTCTTTCAGAAATTCGATGAAAAGAGCTAACAGCATTTTCGATTCCGAGGTCAGGCTGAAGTCGTTGGTTCCATAATAGATGTCGCGCAAATCGCACACCTTGCCAGGTTCAACGGCTTTCACCTCGGCATCCTTTTCGATGATTTCCTCGGTGATTTCTTCAGGTTTGATGATTTGGGTGTCAAACGAATAACCTTCTTTTTTTACATTGACGATGAGCGGTTGTGGGTTCTTCTCGTGGGGAATTTCCGCTGCCACGGCGTAATTGCCCGTGTTCGAGCTCACGATACCCGTGGAGACCACATTGGCGTTGGTGTCGCGGATTTCGACCACGGCGTTTTCCAAGTCGCCTTCGTCAACCGTCACCTTGCCCTTCACGATGACCATCGTGTGCGGTCGCGCCTCCTCGTACAGCTCGAACTGGTAGATGTTCCAGTCTTTGTCACCGTAGTTGTTGGAGGAGAAATAGCCGGTTTTGCCGTCTAAACTCACGAAGAAATCCACCTCGTCGTTTTCCGTGTTGATGGGTGACCCGATGTTGACAGGCTCAGACCAATGTCGTTTGCTGTCCATCTTGGAGTAGAAGATGTCTTGCCCCCCGAGGCCGTCGTGGCCGTTGGAGGAGAAGTAGAGTGTTTTGCTGTCGGTGTGGAGGAACGGCGACCGTTCGTTCTTGGCGGTGTTGATGGTCGGTCCCATGTTCACGGGGTCGTTCCAGGAACCGTCGCTCTTGCGGGTGGCGTACCAGATGTCGGAGCCGCCATATCCGCCCGGACGGTCGCTGGAGAAGAAAAGAAGTCTGCCGTCGGAACTGAGCGAGGGTTGCGACTCCCACGAATCGCTACGGTTGATCTTCCCCGGCAACGGTTTCGGCTCTGACCATTCGTAGCCGTCGAACTCCGAGTAGTACAGGTCGTAGTTGGGGTAGTTGCCGCCCGCCAGCTTCACGGTGTGGCGCTGCGTGAAGATCAGCAGGTCGTTGGTGAGGTTGATGGTCGGGCTCCCCTCACCTTCGGCATTGTTGAACGGTGAAGGCAGTGCGTCACCCTCTCCGAACTGCCCACCTTTTTTCTCGCTGCGGCTGAAGAATTCCTTCTGGATCTTGCCGCCTTGTCCGAACGGGGAGTTGTCGGTGATGTATTTGCGGCGGGTGAAGTAGAAGAACTGTCCGTCAGGGGAGAGCGTGCCGAGATATTCGTCCGCCGGTGTCGAGATGTTCGGTACAGGGTGCGGATCAAACGGCACGGGGTGGTTGAGGATGTTGTCGTAGAAGCGGGCCTTTCGCAGGATGGTGTTTGCCTCTCTGATCTTCTCGGCATCCTTGGCCTCCGGGAAAAGGTCCGGATTGTCGACAATCACGCCGGCGAACTTCACCGCCTCGGGATAAAGTTCGTTGAAATAGGCGATTTGCGCGGCGTAGAGGTTGCAGTATGGCCGGTAGTAGGGACAAACATCGAACATCCGGTTGAAGGCGGCCAAGGCTTTCTTCACATCCGACTTGTCCTTTTTTTTGGAGTAGAACTGGTTCTCTTTGAGCGGAAGGTAGTACCCTAAGGCATAATAGTAGTTGACTTCAAGGTATTCAGGATGATCCGAAAGTATCTCCTCGTACAGTTCGTAGGCTTCCTCTTTCTTGCCCGATTTGTGGAAATCCCGCGCTTTTTTGAAGATTTTCTCGCTGTTCTTGTCCATCGTCTGCTTGCACGGGTCGTCGTCCTGCGCGTAGATGGCGCAGGAAAGTCCCATGAAGAACGCGAACAGTATGAGAAACAATCTGTTCATTCCGTGAGGTTTCAAGTTTCAAGTTTCAGGTACGTTGCTTATGTCCTGAAACCTGAAACTAATTTTCCTTTACGACAGTTTCGGCCGCTTCGATGATTTGGATGAAGTCGTTGGGCTTGAGGGAGGCACCGCCGATGAGGCCGCCGTCGACATCGGGTTGGCTGAAGAGTTCGAGGGCGTTCTTGGCGTTGCAGCTGCCGCCGTAGAGGATGTAGGTGAAGACGGCGAGCTGGGTGCCGAACTTCTTCTCGATGAGGGAGCGGATGAAGGCGAGCATCTCCTGTGCCTGTTCGGGCGTGGCGGTTTCGCCGGTGCCGATGGCCCAGATGGGTTCGTAGGCGATCATCACGCGCTCCAGTTCGTCGGATGTGAGCGTGCAGACGGTGCTTTCGATCTGTCTCTGTACGACTTCAAAGTGCTTGCCGGCTTTGCGCTCCTCCAAGGTCTCGCCGCAACACATCACGGGAACGATGTCGTTCGCCAGCAGACGGTGCATTTTCTTGAGCACGATTTCGTCGGTCTCGCCGAAGAACTTGCGGCGCTCGGAGTGGCCCACGATGCAGAAGTCGACCTCCATGGAGGCCAGCATTTCGGCGGAGATTTCACCGGTGTAGGCGCCGTTTTCGAACTCGCTCACATTCTGCAAGCCAGCATAGAAACGGCTGTCTTCGAGACTCGCATGATCGGTGACCAGTTCGGCGTACACGGCGGGCGGACAAAGCACGACTTCCGTTTGAAGCTGATAGTCAGCGAGCTGCTCTTCAATAGTGGTGATAAGGTCTTCAGCTTCCTCGAAGTCCTTGTTCATTTTCCAGTTTCCGATAACAATCTTGGGTTTCATCATAATGTTTTTATTTTTCTGATTTATTGAATTTTACAAATAACGATACTTACGTTTCAATTTTGTGCAAAGTTACATTTTTTTTCGTTCGGATAGGCAACAGGCAACAGGCAACAGGTGTGGATGCTAATCTTCCACTTGTGACGCGATTTCGCCTTTATGGAGGCGTGTGACCAGAAGGTCGCCCGCTTGCAGCTCGGAGGCGTCCGTAACTGCCTTGCCGTTCTTCAGGGTGATGCTGTATCCGCGTTTGAGCACGTTTTCGGGACTGAGCAGCCGCAGTCTGGCCTCCACCTCTTCGCATTCCTGCAACCTCCTATGAATCAAGGTTGTGCATCCTTTTGGCAGCGCTTCTGCGTAGCGATATAGTCGTTGCCGTTCGCTGCTGATATGCAGCTGCATGTTCTTTCTCATTCCCTGCATCATGCTTTTCAGTTGGAAGGATTGGTTTAAGGTCAGCTCTTTCGATTTGAAGACCAGATTCTTATACGTTTCTGCCAGTCGGTTCCGATGTTCGTCGATCACCTTGGACAGCTTGTACTGAAAGGCGGATTCCGTGCGCACAAGTTCCTGACGGGTTTCTGCCAGGGTCACCTGCGTGCGTTGCGTGATTCGTATCAGCAGATTCCCGATTTGTTCGTCAAAATGGCGGAAGCATTCGATCAGCGAGAAGGCGACATCGGTCGGGGTGATGAAATTCTCGTGCGCCACCATGTCTGTGACCGTGAGGTTGGTGGAATGCCCGATGCCCGTAAGGATGGGTAGCGGGAAAGTGGCCACCGCGTGGGTGAGTCCGTAGTCGTCGTAGCAGCTCATGCCCACATCGCCGCCGCCGCCGCGCACAATGACCACCACGTCGAATTCCTGGCTGCGCCTTCCGATCTTTTCGAGCTGTCCCAGGATGCCCGTGATGGCCTTTTCGCCTTGTAGGATGGTCGGGAAGAGCTCCGTATGAAACAGGTATCCTTGGTCGTTCTGTTGCAGGGTCTGCATGAAATCGCTGTACCCCTTGCTGGTCTCCACGGAGATGACAGCCACTCGTTTGGGCACCAACGGCATCGGCAGTGAACGGTTGAGGTCGAAAACCTTCTCCTTCTTGAGCCGTTCGATGACCTCCTGCCGGTTGCGCACCATCTCTCCAAGCGTATACGAAGGCTCGATGTTCTCGATGTGAAGCGCAAGTCCGTGCTTCGGGCTGAACTGCACCGTGGCTAAGCACAGAATGCGGATGTTCTCCTTCAGCGGTTCCCCCGTGATCTGCACGAAACGGCGGTTGATGTCCTCGAAGTTGGCGGACCAGATCACGGCGCGCATCTCCGTCTTGATGGTGTTCCCCTCTCGCTCTACCAATTCCGGGTAGCAATGCCCGCTGTAGGGGTAGTAGTTGAGCTTGAGGATTTCGGCTTTGATGTAGTAGGGACGGTTATAGGTGCGCTCGATCACCCTGTGGATGCTCATGGCCACCTCCGACAGGGAATAGACGTTGTGGTTGTTATAGGTTTCGCGGTCCATTAGTGGGTTACTCGGTTAGTGGGTTACTCGGTTAGTGGGTTACTCGGTTAGTGGGTTAATGGGGTACTCGGTTAATGGGTTACTCGGTTAATGGTTTAAGGTACCTGAAACTTGAAACCTGAAACTAATATTCTCGCAAGTGAACAGCTAATTGTACTCAATATGTTTCGGGATGCGGAGCCAGTGCTCGTAGGGTTTGCCGAGACGTTGGACGGCGCGGTGCCAGATCTCGTCGGCGGGGGTGTCGAAGACGAGCGACTGCGTGGCAGGGGCGACCACCCACATGTTGCGGCGAAGCTCGTCCTCCAACTGTCCGGGCGACCAGCCTGCGTATCCGAGCAGGAACTTGGATTTCAGGTTGGCGATGGCGTGTTGCTCGATGACGGCAATGAGCACGGGGTTATAGCCCACGTATACGCCCGGGAGCAGTCGCGAGGCTTCCGGACAGGATTCGAAGCTGTGCAGCAGGAACACCGCTTCGGTCAGCACAGGGCCGCCGAAGTAGATCGGGTCATCCACGCGTATCTCGTTCACCACGTCATAGACTTTGTGCGGCAACGACCGGTTGATGATCAATCCCGCCGTGTGCTCCTCTTCGTAGTCCGTCAGCAGCACCACCGAATGGTTGAAGAACGGGTCGTTGAAGTAGGGCGTGGAGATCAGCAGCCGGCCCGGACCGAGCGTCAGACCGGTAGGCTCGATATGCAGCAAATCGTTGTATTGGTTCATTGCTCAAAATATCACGGGCAAAAATACAATTATTTACGTTTCGATTCGACAAAATCTGTTTAATATTTTTTAGTGTCGTCCTTTGGAAAGGCAGAGCCGTTGTGCGAATTTATAGAGACGGGGTGTGCCCCATCTCTACATTGGCGATTTCGTTTGTTTGCGTGTATTCGTATTTTATATACATTTGCGCCTTCCAATACGAGAATGTAGATTGTTGATTATGAACAAGATATATTTGGATAACCGTCCGTTTTTTCACCAATTGAGCTGCACACTATGATGAAGATCACGCTTTTAGGTACCGGTACCTCCCAGGGCGTGCCGGTGGTGGGCTGCAACTGCGAAGTGTGCCAGTCGGCAGACCCTCGTGACAACCGGCTGCGTACTTCTGCCTTCGTGGAGATTGATGGCGTAGGCCTTCTGATCGACACGGGCCCCGATTTGCGGCAACAGCTGCTTCGGGAGCGCATCACCCATGTGGATGCCGTGTTGCTCACGCATGAGCACAAGGATCACCTTGCAGGCTTGGACGACATACGCCCGATCTATTTCCGTCAGAAGAACCCTATCGACATATATGCCATGCAGCGTGTTTTGGCTGTGGTGCGCAAGGATTATGATTATGCCTTCAAGAGCCATCCCTATCCGGGAGCACCCTCTTTTCAGTTGCATCCTATTCGCCACGACCCTTTTTTCGTCCAGAATGTTGAGATTCAGCCCATTCAGGTGCGGCATCTGACCCTCCCCATCCTGGGATACCGTGTCGGGAAGTTTGCCTATATCACGGATGCGAGTTTTGTGGCTGAGTCAGAGATTTCCCTTCTTCATGATCTGGAAGTGTTGGTAGTCAATGCGTTGCATCACGAAAAACACTACTCCCACTTCAACGTGGAACAGGCGTTGCAGTTCGTGGAGACGGTCAAACCGAAACGCGCCTTCCTCACACATTCCTCCCATCACATAGGTTTGTATGCCGATGTGGAGAAGACACTTCCGCCCAATGTCACGTTGGGTTACGACGGTTTGCAGGTCACTATCTATAAATAGAGACCACCTTGCGCTTCCGTTTCGTTTTCTGCGTGTGCAGATTCCAGCATTCGATCTGCACCACATACATCCCCGCCGGGGCGGGCTGGCCGTTGTCGTTTAGACCATCCCATCGAAAAACAGCAGTTTGTCCACATAACATATTGTTGGCCAGCTGTTTGACAGGATGGCCGCGATTGTTGATGATGAAGACACTTACTCGGTTCTCCTCTTCTGTGAATTGACAAATCACCTCGCTGTAGTCTTCAAATCCGTCGTTGTCGGGCGAGAAGACCTCGGGGATTACGGCGAAGTCGGCTTCCGATTCGGCGCATCCTGCTTGGGAGTTACGGTATCCGGGCGTGCCGTAGCCGGCGCTCTCCGCCGCTGAACGCCAGTTGTTTTCATCTTGCGTCGGCTGGTCTGCGTAGAGTCGCTCCAACGCCACTCCCTTGGTGCTCAGTAGTTTGGTGTAGTGCCACTCTTCGCTATAGGCAAGGCGGTCGATTGTGTGCAAACTTCTGTCTGTCAAGAAGATAACGCCATTGTTGATGGCAAAATCCGGAAGAGAGTCGCACTCGACCAACGCCCGGTCGTCCTTGCAGACATACTGCTCCAACGTGACCTCCTTCTGTTTGCACAAAGCCACATACGTTTTCGGAGGCATCTGAAGCCCTTGCGAGACGGCGGCGACAGCCTTTTGGGGCAGCGTGTCGCCGCCGTAGCCGACCTTGACTTCTCGTAGGTCGATGATTTTGTTCGAGCGATTGTAGATTTCGAGATAGTCTGCGTTTTCACCGTCGCGGGGGTTGGTGAGGATTTCGTTGATTACCAAATCGTTGCCTTCTGGCGGGGACGCTCGTCCGAACGGAATCTCTTCCTCGACACGGTGCGTGTTGCCACCGCAGTCGGCAAATGTCCCGTTCAAGATAAGGCGGTATGTGACGTTTGCTTCGGGCGCTTTCGCGAAGCGGATGTTTAGCGAGGCGAATTCCGGCGGCACCTCCGACACGTCGAGGACAGGCAGCGGCGGCTCCGTGCAGATGAAGGCTTCTGGAGAGGGAAACTCGCCGCCCACCGTCTTCGAAAGATGTACCCTTAGAGTGGTCGAATCCCGCATGGTGACGCCTGTGATGGCAAGCTGGGTGTTGTCGTACAGGGAGTTACGGATGGAGTTGGGACGTCCGGGCGTACCTCCCGAAGGGTCGGTGCTGGAGTCCCAGTTCCAACGTCCCGCGCAGGGCCAGCGTTCGTCGACCATCTCCAACGACCATCCGCCTTCCTGCTTGATGCTTTCCGAGTGCCAGGAAGGCCTGAAGCTCACAGAATGGATGACTTCGCCGTCTTGGTTGTGGAGGGTCAGGGCTTGTCCGCCGTCGGTGATGGAGAGGGAAGAGAGGGCGACAAGGTGTTCGCAGAAAGGGACGAACAGATCCCAGTGCTTTTGCGCGATGAGCACGGTGTATCCGCAGCTGTCGAGTTCGATTTCGGGCAGGTTTTTGTTGGTGTTGCCGAGTGTCAGCCGCCAATTTCGCAGCGAGACGGGGTGGGGGAGGCGGTTGTGCAGCTCGATGTACTCCACCGCCGGCAAACCGACCTCAGGGGCGGGTTTGGCCATAATTTCATTGATGACAATGTCATAACGTTCTGGCTCTGAATACGTTTGGCCAAGAGCAGACTTGGCGATGGTCAAGATGAAAACAGTAAGCAGTAATGCTCTCAAAGGTTTTTTTGTCATGTTATTTTTTGTTTAGGTTTATGTCGGCAAAAATACTACATTTGCAGCCGAAAATCAAGTATTGTTGATAACTTTTTTCAAAAAAATCAAGAAAAATGAAAATAGCCCTTGTTGGAGCCACCGGATTAGTGGGTGGAGTTATGTGTAAAGTGTTGATAGAAAGAGGATTTGGAGATTGTGACTTCCTCCCTGCTGCCTCGTCCAAATCGGTTGGAAAGAAAGTGTTGTTTGGCGACCGCGAAGTGTCGGTCGTCTCTGTCGAGGATGCGATTGCGGCAAAGCCTGACTTCGCCATCTTCTCGGCGGGCAGTTCGGCCTCGAAAGAGTATGCCCCAAAGTTCGCTGCTGTCGGTACCGTGGTCATCGACAACTCCGCTGCATGGCGCAGTGACCCGAACATCCCCTTGGTGGTCCCTGAGATTAACGGCGACGTGATTACTCCCGATGATAAGATCATCGCCAATCCGAACTGTTCGACCATCCAGATGGTGATGGCCTTGGCTCCTTTGCACAAGCGGTTCAAAATCAAGAGGTTGGTGGTGAGTACCTACCAGTCGGTCACGGGCACGGGCAAGAAGGCCGTGGATCAGCTGATGGACGAGCGGGCCAACCTTCCGATTGCCGAGATGGCCTATCCGCATCCGATTGACCTGAACCTGTTCCCGCATGGCGGCACGTTTACGGATGACGGCTATACCACCGAGGAGATTAAGTTGGTGAACGAGACTCGCAAAATTCTGAGGGACAACGATATACAAGTTACGGCCACGGTGGCGCGCGTGCCTGTCACGGGCGGCCATTCCGAGGCGGTGAACGTGGAGTTCTGGCAGGACTACGACCTCGCGGAGGTTTATGCGCTGTTGAATGATATGCCCGGCGTGAAGGTGTTGGACGCACCTGCCGAGAATGTCTATCCGATGCCGAAATACGCTGAGGGTCAGGATGATGTGTTTGTAGGTCGTATCCGTCGCGACTTTTCCCAGCCCAACACGCTGAACCTTTGGGTGGTGGCCGACAACCTTCGGAAGGGTGCCGCGACGAATGCGGTGCAGATCATGCAGTATATCCTGTCAGAAAAATGATAAATTTTTTTGTCTCATGCCAATAAAAAGGCAATTCCTTCGTTATGTTGGCGTGCATTTTATTAGAATTATTCCAAAACCTACCATTATGTTAAAAAAAACGTTTTTTTCTCTTTGTTTCGCGGCTATGCTCGTCGTGTTGAGCGTGGCCTGTGATAAAGACCCCGTCAATCCGGATCCTACGCCTGGTCCCACTCCGGGTACCACTGAGGGCATTTATCTGGGGGTGATTGGGTTTAACAACCAGCTGTATGTCAAGGACATTAGTCTTTTGAACAACTCCACGTACCAGAATTTCAATAATTTTATCAGCAACTTGACTCCCGGCAACGGTACCGCCTTGTATTTTGCCGATTATACGGCATTGAAGAAAATGATGGCGTACCCCAAACCCTACGAATTGAAAAATGTGGCCCTGGTGACATTCACGGACGGGCTTGACAACATTTCAACCGCCAACAGTCAATATGATCCGGAAGGATACGGCAGCACGACCGCCTATCGGGATGCTCTGCACAATATCATCATGAATCAGCCCATACATGGCGTGTATCTTTCGGCCTATTCCATCGGGTTGAAGGGAAGTGATGTCACGGACGAAGCCCAGTTTATGGAGACGTTGCGAAAACTGTCCAGCAGTGACAACAACGTGTTCCAGGTATCGAATATGGATGAAGCCATGGAGCGTTTCTCCGCAATTGCTTCCAGCCTGTATTCCATATCCACTTCTGTGAACCTGGGCGTGAATGTCCCTGGCGGATATGATGACGGTCAGCGGCTGCGTTTCACCTTCGATGATGTCACGACGGCTACCAGTTCAACCAAGTTCATCGAGGCCACTTACCGCCGCACGTCTAGTGGCGTTCGAACTCTTGAGAATGTGATTTATTATGGTTTTTCTGTCGGGGCGACAACCATTGCGTCTTCCTCCTCGCAGGGGGCATATTATCAATTCTTGCTTCAGAACCTGACTTATTTGGACGGCAGTCCGGTCTCGCAAGCGGATTTGAACAACATCAAGTTGTGGAAGCAGACCAGCACCGGAGCTTGGGACAAAGAGACCGAATTCAACCCGGCAAGCTCGACCACCGTTACGGAGGAAAAGAACAGCGCATTGATTTTGCTCGTGCTGGATTGCACCACCTCGCTGGGTAGTGATTTTGTCCACATGCAGGAGAGTGCCAGACAATTTGTCCAAACGCTTGCCAATGTCAATGTCGGCGGCGGTAAGTAGTTTTCGATTTTACAATCTTATAAAGAGAGATCAGGGCGTGGCCGCAGGGCTACGCCCTTTTTTGCAATATGTGGCCGATTTTTTCGTTAATGCATGGATACAATATTTTTTGTACTTTTGCAAACTTATATTCATAGGTTATGAAAAGACTGTTTTTATTGGTTGTCATGCTGTTGCTTGTGGGATTTTCTTGTGCGCAACAGCCTTATAATAAAGCTATTATAGGATTCTATAATGTCGAGAACCTGTTTGATACTATCGATGACCCGCTCAAGAACGACGAGCAGTTCCTGCCCAACGGCGATTACCGCTGGGGATCGGCTCGTTACAATGCCAAGTTGCAGGCCCTTTCGAGAGTGATTGCCGAAATGGCGAAGCTGGACGGCGGATTGGTGGTGTTGGGAGTTTCCGAGATTGAGAATGAGCAGGTGATGCTGGATCTGGCCGCCACGGAGTTGCTGAAACCCTACCGTCTCTCCGTATGCCACCACGAGTCGCCCGACCGCCGCGGCGTGGATGTGGCTTTCTTCTACGATGCCTCCCGCTTCAAAATCCTCAGCACGCGCGCCTTCCCGACGATTGTGCCTGGCAACCCCGACTTCATCACCCGTGACCAGTGGCTGATGACCGGCATCCTCGACGGTTCCGACACCCTCGACATAGTGGTGAACCACTGGCCGTCCAAGTCAGGTGGAGAGCAACGCAGCCTTCCCGGTCGTTTGGCCGCAGGACAGCTTGGCCGCAGTATTGCCGATTCGGTGCTGCATTCCCGCCCCAACGCGAAATTCGTCTATATGGGCGACCTCAACGACAACCCATCCTCCAAGTGCATCCTCAAGGAGATGGACACCAAGACCAAACCCGAAAAACTCACCCCGTATGACCTCTATAATCCTATGTGGAAACTTTTCCGTGACGGCTATGCCTCCTACGTCTACCGCGACTCCCCCGAGATGCTGGACAATATCATCATTTCCGGCGGCTTGGTGAATGCTGCCCCCGGCACCTATAGGTTCCGCTCCGCCAACATCTTCCGCCGGGATTTCATGTTCACCCAGACCGGCTCCTATACGGGCTACCCCTTCCGCACCTTCGCCGGCGGTAATTACCAAGGAGGCTACAGCGACCACCTGCCTGTGTATATTGTGCTAACTAAGAATTAAGAATTAGAAATCAAGAATTAAGAATTAAGAATTTCTTTGCCAATATGAAGAGACTTGTTATTATCCCGACCTACAAAGAGAAAGAAAACATCGAGAACATCATCCGGGCAATTTACGACCTGATTGATGTCCATATTTTGATCATCGATGACAATTCGCCGGACGGCACTGCCGATATTGTGAAGTCATTGATTCCCGAGTTCGAGGGGAAGCTCTTCATCGAGGAGCGTACCGGCAAGCTTGGTCTGGGTACTGCCTATATCCACGGCTTCAAGTGGGGACTGGCGCACGGCTATGACTATCTTTTCGAGATGGATGCCGACTTCTCGCACGATCCGCACGACCTGCAACGCCTGTTCGACGCGTGCGAGACCCAGAATGCCGATGTCGCGGTGGGTTCCCGCTACTGCCAGGGGGTCAATGTGCTGAACTGGCCGATGGGCCGTCTGCTGATGTCGTATTACGGGTCCGCATACGTGCGCACGGTATTGGGCGTGCCGGTTAAGGACACCACCGCCGGCTTTGTCTGCTATCGCGCCGATACGCTTAATGCCATCGACTTCGACAAGATCAAACACATCGGTTACGGCTTCCAGATCGAGATGAAGTTCACCGCCTGGAAGCTTGGCTTCAAGATTGTGGAAGTGCCCATCATTTTCAAGGACAGAACGTTAGGTGTTTCCAAGATGAGTTCCGGCATCTTCCGCGAAGCCATTTTCGGAGTCATCGGTCTGAAAATCCGCAGCTGGTTCCGCAAATGGGAACGCGTGGACAACCGCACCAATCTAATTAAGAATTAAGAATTAAGAATTCCTTAAGCAGTCCCGGAGGGACAACATGCGCGAAGCGCAATTAACCCCACACAAGGCGCAAGCCGCAGTGTGGGGCGTATCAAAAGGCCCTGCAGGCGCAAGCCGCAGTGTGCGGGTGAAAGAAAAAGAATATGGAATACTACGTTGCGAAGACTTTTGCCGGGCTGGAGACGGCACTTTTCAAGGAACTGCATGCACTGGGAGCGCAGAACTGCCAGAAGCTGAGTCGTGCGGTGGCCTTCGAGGGCGACCTGGAGATGTTGTACCGGGCGAACTACTACTGCCGCACCGCATTGCGTATCCTTTGGCGGCAGAAACAGTTTAAGTTCCGCAGCAACAACCAGTTCTACGAGCAGATTTTCGACTTCCCGGCGGAAAACTACCTCTCCCCTGACGGCACTTTGGCCGTTCATGCCACCATCGTCGATTCCATCTTCAACACCCCGTTGTATGCCTCCGTGCTGGCTAAGGACGCCATCTGCGACCGTTTTCGTGAACGTTTCGACCGACGGCCTTCTGTGGACAAAGATTACCCGGATGTCCAGTTCCATCTCCATATATATAAAGATGAGGCGCAATTGTTCATGGACAGCTCCGGCGAGTCGCTGCACAAAAGGGGCTACAAGGTGCGTAATCATCCGGCGCCGCTGAACGAGGTTACCGCTGCGGCCATGATTCAGATGAGTGGCTGGAACGGTGCCTGTGACTTCATCGACCCGATGTGCGGCGGTGGCACGCTGCTCATTGAGGCCGCCATGCAGGCGTTGAATATCCCGGCGGGCTTCTACCGTCGCGAGTATGGTTTCTACCAATGGAAGAATTTCGATCGCCAGTTGTGGAAGAAGGTGCGTGACGAGGCTGACATCAAGGACGATGTCGAGATCAATTTCTACGGTTCTGACATTGACGGACGTTTCCTGGATATTGCCCGTGCGAATGTCCAAAAGGCTCGTTTGCAGGATTTCATCATTCTGGAGAGGGGTGATATGCAGCATTCGAATCCCGAACTCACTCCTTCGTGGGTGATGATGAATCCTCCCTACGGAGAGCGTCTTTCGGTGGAGGACATCAACAATCTCTACCGCGAAATCGGCGATGCCTTGAAGAACCGCTATGCGGGTTGCCATGCGTACATCATCAGTTCTGACAAGGATGCCTTGAAGCATATCGGTCTGAAGCCCGCCCGCAAATGGCCCATGCTGAATGGTTCCTTGGAGTGTATGTTTCAGGAGTATGAGCTGTTTTCCGGCGACCGGAAGCGGCATGTCATCCAGCAAAAAGGAGGGCGATGAAGCGGATTTTCCTCATATTGAGTTTCTTTTTGCTTGTCAGCGGGAGTGCTTTCGCCCAAAGCAAATACAGCAACGAGTTCCTTTCCCTCGGCCTGGGTGCAAGGGGGTTGGGTATGTCGAACACGATGTGCGCCATTACGGACGATGTGACCTCCGCCTATTGGAACCCGGCCGGTCTGACCCGCATGGACAAGCGCTACCAGCTCGCGCTGATGCATGCCGAGTATTTCGCAGGCATCGCCAAATACGACTACGGCGGTATCGGCTTTAAAATCGACTCGAATCAGGCTGTCGCCTTCTCCTACATCCGATTCGGGGTGGACAATATTATGAATACGACCCAACTGATTGATGACCAGGGGAATGTGGATTACGACAGAATCACCTACTTCTCTGCGGCGGATAATGCCTTCCTCTTGAGTTATGCGTACGCGTTCCCGAAGGTGCCGGGGCTTTCCGTAGGTGCCAATGCAAAAGTGGTGTATCGCAAGATCGGCAAGTTCGCCCATTCTTGGGGCTTCGGGTTGGATTTCGGGTTGATGTACCACCGCAAGGGCTGGCAGGCAGGTGTGATGCTTCGTGACGGGACCTCCACTTTCAACGCCTGGCGCTATTCGCTCACGGAGGATGTCATTGCCGTGTTCGAGCAGACGGGCAACGAGATCCCCAAGAATGACTTGGAGGTCACCGTTCCCGCATTGTTGCTGGGCGGCGGCAAGACGGTCCATTTCGGCAAGGGCTTCCACGGCACGTTCGCCCTTGGCCTGGATTGCACCTTTGACGGCAAGCGGAACTCTTTGATCAGAAGCAAGGTCATGAGCGCCGATCCTCATTTCGGGATGGAATTCGATTACAAGAAAATCGTGGCGTTGCGCGCCGGTATCGGCAATTTCCAGCTTGAGCCCGATTATGACGGCAAGATGAAAACCACGCTGCAGATCAACTTTGGCGTCGGCGTGAATATAAAGAATATTGTAGCGATCGACTATGCTTTCACCGATTTGGGAAATCTGTCTATTGCACAGTATTCGCATATAATATCTCTAAAAGTAGCCATTGATAAATTCAAAAAATAGCCTTATGACCGAAAACCATAAAATTACCATTCAAAAATTCCCTTTTTCGGAGTCGCAGTTCTTGCAGCGCGTGAAGAACGATTCCAAGTTCACTTATACTCCCGAGGAGGAGTTGGCGATGTGCAAGACCATTCTGGGCAGCATTGACCTGACTACCTTGGAAGGGACGGACAATACGGAGAAAGTGACCAAGCTTTGCGAGACGGCCGTTTCGTTCCGTGACGAGGCGAAGGGGATTCCTTCCACGGCTTCCGTATGCGTATATCCGCGGTTTGTAGGATTGGCCAAGGAGAAATTGCAGGGGACAGGGGTCAACGTGGCCTCCGTGGCGGGCGCGTTCCCGGCGGGGCAGCTGCCGATCGAGCTGAAGGTCGCCGAGGTGGAGTATGCCGTTGCGCAGGGCGCCGACGAAATAGACATGGTGATCTCCCGAGGCGCGTTTCTGGAAGGGCGTTTCCAGGAGGTTTACGACGAGATCTGCGCCATTCGCAAGGCCTGCGAGGGCAAGACGCTGAAGGTGATTCTTGAAACAGGGGAGTTGCAGACCCCCTCGAACATCTTTAGAGCTTCACAGCTCGCCATCCATGCCGGTGCGGACTTTCTGAAGACTTCCACGGGAAAAATCGCGGTGAATGCGACCCCAGAGGCGTTCTGGGTGATGATGTTCGCTATTCGGCAACATTTCCAAAGCACTGGCCAAAAGGTCGGTATCAAGGTCGCCGGTGGTGTTTCCACTCCCGAACAAGCCTACACCTACCTTCACATTTGGCGGCAGAACATGGGCAAGGAATGGGTGACTCCGCAACTGTTCAGAGTAGGTACAAGTCGCCTTGCCGTAAAGGTTTTTGAAAAAATTCAAGATTTTTTTGTATAAGTGTTGGATTATAAAGAAATTATTGTATTTTTGCAGCCCGAAAAAATTAAGTATTAAACTTTAAACATTTTAAGATTATGACTAAAGCAGAAATTGTTAATGAGATTTCCAATCGCACTGGTTATGAGAAGAATAGCGTGCAAACTATCGTTGAGGCTTTCATGGAAGCAGTGAAGACAACCATGGTCGATGGTGAGAACGTTTATTTGAGAGGTTTTGGCAGTTTCATCGTGAAACATAGAGCTGAGAAGACCGCCCGCAATATCTCCAAGGGTGAAACGATCACGATCAAGGCTCACAATATCCCCGCATTCAAACCTTGCAAGGATTTCGTCGAAGACGTCAAAAAGAACACTAAATAAGTCAAACTTCAATAATATTCATTATGCCTAGCGGAAAAAAACGTAAACGTGCGAAAATGAATACGCACAAACGCAAAAAAAGACTCAGAAAGAACAGACATAAGAACAGATAGTCTTTTCTGCGGTTAATCTATGAAAACTAAATGATTTTACCTTAAGTCATTTAGTTTTCTTATTTATGTATATGGAGAATAAACAAGAAGAAATCACAAAAGAAATCATCATCACTTCGCACACCAACGAGGTGCAAGTCGCTCTGTTAGAGGACAAAAAGTTGATGGAGATTCATACGGAGAAGTCGTCTTCGCAGTTCTCGGTAGGTGATATCTATCTCGGAAGGGTCAAGAAAATCATGCCCGGTCTGAATGCGGCCTTCGTCGATGTGGGCAGCGAGCGCGAGGCGTTCCTGCATTACCTCGACCTCGGGGTGCACGGCCGGACAATCAATGCATTTGTCAGCCAGGCCATCACCACAGGCAAACGGAGCATCAGCCGGGTGCAATATCTGGATGAGATCCCGAAAAACGGCAAGATCAGCGATGTGCTGACTTCCGGCCAGCAGATTATGGTACAGGTGGCCAAGGAGCCGATTTCCACAAAAGGACCGCGCATCACGACGGAGATTTCCTTCGCGGGACGCTATCTCGTGTTAGTCCCTTTTAGCGATAAAGTTTCTGTATCTCAGAAGATTAAAAGCAGTGAGGAACGCAAGCGTCTGCGCACGGCCGTGCAGAGCATACGTCCGCGCAACTTCGGCATCATCATTCGCACGGTAGCGGAACACAAGTCCGTGGAGGAACTTAACGCCGACCTCGACATGCTGCGCTACCGTTGGGATACCACGGTGGAGAACCTTTTCGCCTCCAAGGCCCCGCTGCGGCTCGCCCAGGAGGAGAATCGTGTCGCCTCCCTGCTTCGCGATTTCCTGAACGACTCTTTTCATGCAATCTACGTCGATACGCCGGAGATGTTCACGGAAGTGAAGAACTATCTTCACATACACGCGCCCGAACAGGAATCCATTGTCAACCTCTACAACGAAAAACGCCCGATTTTCGACTATTTCAACGTGGCCAAGCAGATCAAGGGCTCTTTCGGCAAGGTGGTGACCATCAAGAACGGGGTCTATCTGATCATCGAACACACCGAGGCCATGCACGTCATCGACGTGAACAGCGGTAACCGGGTGAAATCATCGCAGACACCGGAACAGAATGCGTTGAATACCAATATGATAGCGGCTCAGGAGATTGCGCGCCAGCTGCGTTTGCGAGACATGGGCGGCATCATCACCATCGATTTCGTGGATTTGCACGACCCCGTGAACAAGAACACCCTCAACAAGGCGATGGCCGACTTCATGCGCAACGACAAGGCCAAGCATACCATCCTGCCGCTCAACAAGTTCGGACTGATCCAGATCACCCGTCAGCGCGTGCGACAGGCTACCGTGATTGAGAATACCGAGGTGTGCCCGACCTGCAAGGGAACGGGCAAGATCAAGCCGCCGATTGTCATTGAGGACGAAATTGCCAACGCCCTCGATTTTCTGTATGAAAAACAGCATGAGCCGAAGATCACCGTGGTGGCGCATCCGTTTGTATATGCCTACCTTACAAAAGGTTTCCCGTCCATTCGGATGAAATGGTGCTGGCAATACAAGAAAAATGTAAGGGTGGTTAGCAATCAGAGCAGCCGCCTCACCGAGGTTCACTATTTGAACCAGCGCGGCGAAGAAATAATCCTTTGGAACGAACCTGCGCGCGATTGACATGCCTGACGTTCCTGCGGATATTATGAAGAAAATGGAACGCTTCTGCGCCTGGCAGGAGCGATGTGAAAATGACGTGAGACGAAAACTCACGTCATTTCATTTGTCTGAAAACCAAGAGAATGCGATTGTGAAGTCGTTAAAGGAAAACCAGTTCCTTGACGAAGACCGTTATGTGGAGGCGTTTGTGCGCGGTAAGGTGCGCGTGGGGTGGGGGAGACAGAAAATCGTGGCGGCCCTGCGGGCGAAGCATATTCCGGCGGACTTGATTGACCGCTGTTGTTCGGAGATTCCTGAAGACGACTATGGCCAACAGTTACAGACTGCCATCGAAAAGTGGCGCCGCTCGCATCCCGACGAGGCCCCGAACAGCCCGAAGCTGGTGCGGCATTTGTTGTCGAAAGGATACAACTTGGATGAAATATTTAACATACTTCCTTGAGCAGCCCCGTAGGGGCAAGAACTCGGTATCTATGGGTGAGCGAAGCACCCTTCCTCTCTCTCCTTCCGCATAAAAATAAAGCACCGCACGTATCAGAAAAATGTGTATGTTTGTAGCGGCGTTTTTTCCATGTTTTGTCTAAAGGACCTCGCAGGGTATGGAGAGATGTCATGAAAATTAGTGAAACTAGAGGTTCTGTGTGCATTATTCAAGATGAAAAGAACATTTTTATTCCTTTTGACAGCGGTCCTGCTGGGTGCGGGGCTGTGGTCGTGCAACAAAGACGACGACAACGGAAACAACAGCGAGAATAATAACGGCGGCAACAACGGTGGTGGCAACGGAGGCGGCACCCAAACGGTGCAGTGGGTCGATCTAGGTCTGCCGAGCGGCCTGCTGTGGGCCGACCGCAACGTGGGCGCCCAAAATCCCGAAGACTATGGCAACTACTACGCCTGGGGCGAGACTAAGCCGAAGGAGGTCTATGATTGGGACACCTACGCTTATGGCGGCTACAACGACAGTATCGGTGCTTATTCATTTATAAAATATTGCAACATGCCCAATTATGGTTTGAACGGCTTCACGGACGACCTGACCACTCTGGAGGCTTCCGACGACGCCGCCACGGTCAATCTCGGAGGCAAAGCCCGCACACCTACGGAGGACGAGTGGCAGGAACTGATGGATAACACCACCAGCACTTGGACTACTTGCAACGGCGTTTACGGTCGCCAGTTGACTGGTTCCAACGGCAAGACTATCTTTCTGCCCGCAGCCGGCTTCCGATCCGATTCGAGTTCCTACTGGGTGGGTGAGGGCGGCAACTACTGGTCGAGTACGCTGTACCAGGACATCCCCACCGGCGCGTGGTTCTTCCGCTTTGTCTCGTACAACCAGCTCATGCGCGCCGGAGGACGTCCTGGGGGGCAGTCTGTGCGTGCGGTGCGAGCCAAATAACGGTTAACGGATAATGGTTAATGGTTAACGGTTAATGGGTTAATGGGTTAATAGGTTAGTGGGTTAGTGGGTTAATGGGTTAATGGGTTAGTAGGTTAGTAGGTTAAATGGTTAAACGATGAATAAAAAAACGTTGATATGGATTGCGGCGGGGGTGTTGGCCGTCGTGTTGGTGGCCGTAAGTGTCGTCACGAGGGGTAAAGCCGAGGCCCGGACGGATGTTGCACGTTCCGACAATGCGGTTGTCGTGCCGGACGATGCACTCGAGATCCCGCGTTACACGCGTGTTCGCGAACATTCCCAACAGATTGCACACAAGGCCTATACGGTCGATTACAGCGAGGAATGGCGGTTGGCGAACTGGGTTGCCTACTCCCTCGACTGCACCCAGACCAAAGGACCGGTGGAGCGCTACACCAAGTTTGATCCCGACCCGCAGGTGAAGGGCGCGACGGCGCAGTGGTGGGATTACAAGAACACCTCCTACGACCGTGGACATCTCGTGCCCGCCGGCGACATGAAATGGGATCAGACCGCCATGCGGGAGTGCTTCTATCTCAGCAATATATGTCCGCAGAACCACACCCTCAACGAGGGCGACTGGAACTATTTGGAGAACCGTGTGCGCGGTTGGGCCAACTTTTACGGTAAGGTCTATGTGGCGTGCGGCCCCATCGTTTCCGAGCATCCCGAAGTGATAGGGGAGAATTGCATCGCCGTGCCAGACTCCTTCTACAAGGTCGTGCTCTGCAACATGCGCGGCACCTGGAACGCCGTGGGCTTCGTCTATGCCAACAACGGCACCCACCACAACCTGAACTATTACTGTCGTACAGTCGATTACGTGGAGAGTCTCACGGGTATCGATTTCTTCCCGCAACTGCCTGATGACGTGGAGAATCGCGTCGAAGCGACGGTGGATTGGGCGGCGTGGCGGATACGCAGATAGTGCGCGTGAGCAAAAGCCGATGCCCAGTGGCTAAGAGCCGAAAAAAATCGTATCTTTGCCGCCCTTAAAAATAGGGGGAACTTTACGAGTTTATGGAAAAAAACGAACAGGCAGAGGATGCTCTGATTGTCGCGGGTGCGCGCGAGAATAACCTTAAAAATGTGTCACTTACGATTCCGCAGCAGCAACTGGTGGTGATTACCGGGCTCAGTGGAAGCGGTAAGTCGTCGCTGGCGTTTGACACCATTTACGCCGAGGGCCAGCGCCGCTACATGGAGACCTATTCTGCGTATGCCCGCCATTTTATCGGCAGTATGGAGCATCCCGACGTCGATAAGATTTCCGGACTCAACCCCGTTATTTCCATTGAACAGAAGACCGTCAATAAGAACCCTCGTTCCACGGTGGGCACTGTCACGGAGGTCTATGACTTTCTGCGACTGCTTTACGCACGTGTGGCCGACGCCTATTCCTACAACACCGAGGAGAAAATGGTCCACTATTCCGAGAAGGAACTTATCGACCTGATACTCAGTCGCTACAAGGGGAAATCCATCACGTTGCTCGCCCCCGTGGTGAAACGCCGCAAGGGCCATTACCGCGAGCTTTTCGAGAACATCCGCAAGCAGGGCTTCACGCGTGTGCGTGTGGATGGCGTGATGAAACCGCTGATGATGGGAATGCAGGTGGATCGTTACAAAATCCACGACATCGAGCTGTCTGTGGATAATCTCACGGTGTCGGAATATTCGCAGAAGCGGCTTTCGAACAGCGTGCAGATCGCGATGAAATACGGCAAAGGCACGCTGATGATCCTCGACAACGACTCCAAGGAGGTGAAGAACTACAGCAAGTTCCTGATGTGTCCCACTACGGGCATTTCTTACCCTGAACCCGAGCCGAACACCTTCTCGTTCAACTCCCCGTACGGCGCGTGCGAGTATTGTAACGGTCTGGGCAGTATCACTGAAATCGACATCGATAAGGTGATCCCCGACAAGAACAAGTCCATCAAGAACGGCGGTATCGCCATTTTGGGAGAATATAAGAACACGTTGTTGTTCAGGACGTTGGAAGCGCTGGCGGAGAAGTATGGCTTCTCGTTGACGGAGCCCATCAAGGATCTTAACGAACAGCAGCTCAATGCGGTGCTGTACGGCACGACCGAAATCTTGCACGTGAAACGCGAGGTGGCAGGGCT
>Ga0265299_10001666_pt1 | contig 24521 bp, 24 predicted proteins | sample AusTroGonzalo_MG_4_FD_193485 | JGI IMG/M metagenome (GOLD analysis project Ga0265299, IMG submission 193485) | Bovine rumen microbial communities from tropical cattle in Woodstock, Queensland, Australia - Gonzalo_02 | ecosystem: Host-associated > Mammals > Digestive system > Stomach > Rumen ... | reverse complement strand
ACAGCTGTACTGAATATATAACCTACATAACGTTTATCCGAAACTTGACTCCAATCTACACTATATCTTTGTGTCAAAACAAAAAATCCGCATACAAAGATAAGACCGAGCACTATATATTCAAACAGCATGGCATAGCTGAAGAACATCAATGTCACTATAGTTAACGCTATCAAATAGGTAACTATAGCGCGATTGGAAATCTGTTGTGGGAAGAATGACAACATTGTTCTAATCAAATAATTTTCTCTTTAACTTTATAAGACGAGTCATGTTATTTTGCCCGACAATTATTCTGACAAAGTCTTTCCAACCATTGCTATTGGCATTCCAAGATGCCAAACCCAAATGATCACAATAAGTATTATCTGTACGAATATACTCGCCCGTGGTGCACCTTGGAGAAAAGTAATCAACCGGGAAAATATGAACATCCTTGAAATCCTGTTCCGATCCATCTTGTACGAAACCATGTTCACACATCTTCGCATTCATAAACTGGACGTTTGTTGTCATGTCGAAAGAACCATCCGAATTAATGAAATGCCTGTCTGTATAATAATCCAACTGCTCTTTTATCCATTCACCATTAGCCTCGCTAGCCATGACACAAGTCCCAACCGGCAAGTGCTTACTACCTTCAAAGCCGGCAAAAGCATGATATTTCAGCAAATCGTCAAAAGGTTTGAATAATTCAACATCTGTATCCAGATACAATCCACCTTCGTTGTACAATGCCCAAAGCCTGACATAATCGCTCACAAAAGCAAATTTATTAGCCTCGTAAGCCTCTTTGGTATAAGGAACGATGTTTACATCGAAATTATCTTCGTTCCAAAGTTTGTATTCCCAATCAGGCATATATTTGTGCCATGACGCTATGCATTTTTGCGCCAATTCTGGCATCTCAGACTTGCCAAACCAACAATAATGAATGATTTTAGGAATCATTACTCTAATATATTGTTTAAGACAAAACTCTATTCCTTAAATGTAATACTCCTATCATCAATAAAGGACAGATGTTAATCAGTTTTATCTTCCAGAAATTTTTTGCCGTGGTTTTGTAATCGGATAAAGGAAAAACATCCATATCTTTTAACCTTGTCAAATATTGTTTATATGAAGTGTAATCATACACAGCTACATCTGTCAGAAGCGACACCACGGAATGTGCTATCATCATTTCATACCAACAAAAGATATTCTTTTTTATATTTTCCGCCAATGATAGTTCGCTTAAAACCTTCATATTTTGATATTCAACCGTACTTCCATTAATTCCTCGCATTTCTTCCTGAAGCAAATGTATCAATAAGAAAAAACCTTCTATCTTTTTTCTAACTGCCGGCAAAGACCTTGCTTTCACCAAAGAGTCGCTTCTTTCTTGATAATCATAAACAACCGTATCACAAATATCTAATCTTTCAACTTTCATCAAAACCAATGGCAGCCATGGGGTGTCGTCAAAGTAATCGCCGGTAAAGCACCATATTTCGTTAGCAGTTATCAATTCCGTGCGATACATGTAACGCCAAATATTACATGCTATATCCAATCTATTTGCCAAAAATTCCGCTCCTGATATGACACCTGGCGAATAGTCGAATTGTTTTTCAAATTCACGCTTTTCAACCGGTTTGTAATTCTCGTCAACTATCTGATAGTTGAAGCGAAGCATATCCAAACCGCCGTCAGTCATTTTTTTGATTAAGCCGCCAAATACTTGATGCTCGACGTAGTCGTCGGGATCGACAAAGCAGAGATATTTGCCGGTTGCATGCTTCATCCCATTGTTTCGAGCGCCCGAAGGACCTTGGTTTTCCTGTGAAAGAACCACAATTGTATCGGGATATTTTTCTTTATACTGAAGCGCGACCTGCTCGGAATTGTCGGGACTGCCATCATTAACGCAAATAACCTCCAAGTCGTCAAGGGGAATATCCTGATTCAGCACACTATCCAAGCATTTCGGCAGCCATTTTGCCGAATTATAAAGAGGTATTATGACGGAAAGCTGCTTCATCGTAAAATATGCCATTTTTCGAGCTTGAACAGTACTCTTTCCAAAAAGTAAACCAGTTTCCACAAGTGGTGCTTTTTAATTCGCTTGTACTGCTCGATGGGGTTATAGTAATTATCGTAATCTTTCAAAATAGCGACGGGGAGCATTTTCTCAAGCTCGTTACGGCGTTCCTTCTCGCGTGCATCAAGATTAGTTTCAGATATGCCTGTGGTGTCAAAAATAGTCACATCAATTGGAACATAGTACAATTTCTCTCCGCCAAACACCACTGCATTGACAAACCATTTCCAATCGCTGGTTATTTTGAGAGATTCGTCGTATAAACCATATTTCTCATAAAGCGAACGATGGATATATGTTGGGTCGTGATTAACCGTCCCTTTAATAAAATTATACATGGTCCATTCCACATATTCAACTCTCGGCTCTTGGCTATTGGTTTTTCGTTTCTCTCTAACAAGTTTGCCATTTCCATAATCCCGAATCATATTACCATACAAAATTCCCAGTTTTTGTTCTTGATGCTCCAATGTGGCAATCATTTTTCCGGTCACGTCTGATGCAGCGAGAATATCTCCAGAATTCAATATTTGGATGTATTCGCCCGAAGCCATTCGGATACCCTTGTTCATGCCATTATATATGCCATTGTCTGGCTCGGATATCCATTTCAATCGTTCGCCAAACTGCGGAGCGAGCCGTTTTATCACTTCGACGCTGTCATCGGTTGATGCACCGTCAACAACGATGTATTCAAACTCCTTGAAAGTCTGTGACGCAACGCTCAACATGGTTTTTTCAAGACCAGAAGCGTTGTTACGGTTGATAGTAACTATTGAGAGTTTCATGCGTTTCTGTATCTTATTACCCGTGCCGGGTTTCCACCCATAACAGCCCAATCAGGAACATCTTTTGTGACGACTGAACCTGCGCCAATGACTGCACCGTGTCCAATGCGTTTGCATCCTGGAAGGACAATTGGGCAAGCTCCTATCCAAACATCTCCAGCAATGTGAAGCGGCGACGGCTCTTTATTGCCCTGCTCACCCATCGGGATATCAGTTCTGTCGATATTATGCCCGCCGCCGAGGAAAAGCACATCTTCACCCATCAACAGATAATCGTCAATGGTGACAATGCGGTTCAGCGACTTGAAATTTTTGCCAAGTCCGACATAATATCCGACAGTGAAATTTTTTCCATTGCCGAAATATGCTCCCTGCTCAACATTCAGTTTTTTGCAGTTATGAGTCGCATCTTTCTTAAAAAGATGTTTGGCAACACCACGTCTGATTAGCTTTGACAGTTTTCCTATCACCGGAGTTGTTGACTTCGGCAGAAATCGGGCGAAGCCGTAATATAAAATCAAAAAAATGTATCGCATAATTATCTTCTTTTTATCCAACTTCCTTGATGTCCCAAAATACGTTTCAACCATCTATTCACACGATATGGGAAACGTTTTATACCACTTATTCCATATTCATGTTGTAAATCAAAATTCCGAGTCAATCTATAATCATAATCAACATCCAATATGACTTTTTCTGGATGCATAAGTGGCATGATGAAATCTGATTTACGTGACAACAGACAATTATTTTCGGATTTGGTATGAGTAGCATCATTACCAAAACCCACATTATTTACAAGGTTTGTTTTTGGATATATTGCCATCATGTTTCTATTCCAACATGAAAAATAGAACTGGTAATCCCAACATGTCCCTTCCATCTGATCCTTCTTGACCATTCCATATATAAACCACCAATATTCCCTATGTTTCCATGTGCGGACATAACGATTTAAAAGCTTCCTGAAATCTTTTTCAGAAACCGTTTTTAAAGTGTAATCCATAAGATTCCAACTTCGTTTCCATGTCGCCCATCCCCACGTCTCATGATGACCTGAACAAAAACCGTATGAATAATCTTCTTTTGATTTCTCTTTATCATCAAAATTACAGCCTCCAATAAAAGAAATCCTTGTATCATCTTTGTATTTCTCAAGCAATTCTTCACAATAAGGGAAAAAATCATGGTGAGGGATACAATCGTCTTCAAAAACAATCCCCTGTCCAACATTCTGGAAAAACCACGAAATGGCTGTCAAAGGACCACGACCGCATCCCAAATTCTTTTCTGAACAATAAGTATGTATCTGCGTCGGTATATCACGAGTCAAATCTTCTATCACTTTTCTGACCTCGGCGCATTTCACTTCATCTTCCTTATTGTTTTTCCGTGCACCATCCTGAAAAACATACAATTCTTTAGGTCGTTCCAATAAAACGGTCTCAAGCACTCGCTTAGTGTTTTCAGGACGGTTGAAAGTAATAAGAAGGATTGGCGTTTTTACACAACCCATTTCCCCATTAAAGGTATTATATTGATTATACATACAATAATATACATACAATTACAAAACCGAGGTCTTTATAGTCTTGAAGACACCTGAAAATCGTCAAGATGAATGGTTCTATTAATGTCTTCTATAAAATATTGCGGCACATTACCCATATAACTTGCCCAACAACTGAATGTAGAAGGGGGACCTATCAGATAATCACAAGCACTCATACTATCCAAATCCTGATACCATGTACCATGTGATTGAATACAATTGGGCAAATCGATTTGTACTGTCTCATCGGAAAACAACACGAAATAGGCTCTGTTTTCACCTATCAATTCTCTGAAATTCACAATGATTTGTTTGTATTGATCTAAACTATAATAATACTTACCATTCTTATATTCCTTATAATCTGTCCGCCTGATATGAACCCCAATCAAAGTTTTGCCCTCTAACCTTTGTTGATTAATAATTTCCAACAGTTGCTTATCTTTTAATTCCTCCTTTATGCTATATTTATCACTTATATAATCATGATACTTTTCAATTAGGTTATATGCTCGATAGCCAAATCCATTAACGAACTGTATTCTCCTCCCAAGAAGCTTATCTTTAATATCATCAAGTTCAATTTCATGTTGGGAACTCTTTACTTTAGCCTGGAATTTTCTGCTCAAAAAACGTAGTGCTTTTGCAAACCATACCGATGTGGTACCTTTGAAATATGGCGCCATATCTTCGAAATCAGCATTAATAAAGCGGATACCATTCTCCCTGCAAAATATCTCCAAATGGACGTTTTGCATTAACCTGTTAGCATGATTCCCATAGCGTTGACAAAGAATAATCATTTGAAGAAATCTATTATAAATTCAAGGATTGGATTCTTTTCATTTTTCAACTATAGACCCCAAAGTATAGAAGTGTTAAAAATGTTCACTGTATTATTTTCTGCAGATATTATCTTTCAGACCATGTTTCCTCAACACCTGCCGCCTTTTCCACAGCATCCAAGTAGATGCGCCCATAAAGTAGCAGCCGTGATGTAACATCCACATAACCTTGCCGCGCAAAGACGACTGCATCGGTAAATCATCTATCAATCCCGGCAGATTACGATTGATTGCCGAAGCTGTGCTAGAAATGTGTTTCACCCACGACAATCGCTTCCGCAATGATGAATGGCGTACACTATAGTCAAATGGGAACATGAAATAACATGGATGCTGCAGTGCCTCTTTGATCCATTCAGGCAAGCCATCCGTTTCCAATAAACCGAAAACCTTGTCAGTAAAAAGGAAACAAGGGTTCCGATATGATGAGACATGCAGAATGTGAGCCTGTTCCGTGAAATTATTCATTGTGAACAGTATGCAGTTGTATGTGTCGGGAATGCATTTTATTACATGCCCGCAATCGCGGTTGGTTTTCGCCAGCGACGGCTGGTCGATAGGAAGACCAAGGGCACTGCTATCCAGCCAATTTTGATGCCACTTTTCATAAAAATGATGCGTTTGCGGTGTATCTTTCACATACAACACACCACTCGAAAAATATTTTTCCTCAACATCCAAATCGACACCAAGTTTTGAGCATGCCTCGACCGATTTCTTCCTCAAAGCATCGCAATAGTCTTTCACCAACAGATGCGACTCAAGCACTGCGCCGACTTCAACATCGAATCTGTCTATGTCGGCAAGGCTTTTGCAAGTTATTGTGTCACAGTCGATAAAAAGGAAGTCGCCTTCGATTCTTTGCCGTACCGATGTCTTGATGAAACGCGAGCGGTACACCATCGAAATGTTGGCATCGTCAAAAGGAACGACTATTTTTTCTGAAACGTAATCCAAAATCTCGCCACGTTTCCCAACAAGCAGTTTGTCGGTCATATCATCCACAATAAGCACGATGTGTGCACCAGGATTCCAATGACGAGCCGACCAAACAGCCATCAAAGCCTGTTCGATGTAATGCTTGTCGGGGGCACAGGTCAGAACATATACGAGTTTTGTCTTCATCATAATTTCAGTTTGTTTCTCAGTCGCCAGAAGTTTTTCTTAAAAAACAAACTTGGCACATATTTCAAACAATCATTCTTCCCAAGTGCGCCATAAATGTATGGCAGAGTGTTGACATAACCGGCTTTCTCCAAATAATACCAGCGGTCGTCAAGTCCTTTATAATCAATTGGATAATCGATTATCGGCAGCTGGGTTTGATTAGTTTCCAATGTATCGAGCACCAGTTTGTTGAACTGTTCGTGCTGCATCATAGCCTTCTGCAAACGTTCGCCTTGTGCATGACGATATTCCAAATCGGTAATCAGGCGGTCGGCTTCTTGCATAAATCCGTCTTCATCATGGAACGAGATATCAAACGTTTCGTTGATGCAAATAGCTTGTTCTGTCTCGTCGTCGGGAGTGCCAGGTTCGTAATACTGCAAAATCGGCTTGGCGTTGATGGCTGCCAGCTGCGACATCAGCGAGCCGCTGGTTGGCGAAGTGCCCATGTAAATGTCGCAATGCGCGAAAACCTGATAAATGTCGGGGCGGAAATTGATGTATATGAACCTGCCTTCAAAATTATTATCCTTTATGAAACGACGGATGTCGCTGTCACCTTCGGGAATATTTTTTGTGGCGAACAGGAACACCACCTGCGGGTATTTATGCAAAATGTTTTGGATAAGTTTCCAATACATTCTGTTGTCGTCCAATGTCTTATAAAAATCTCCTCCGGAGAATATAATTGTTTTATCCTTGGTGCACTCGAGAGGGAAACCGCCGAACTCGTTCCTGTCGTCGGCAGGATAGAACGAAACCATCAGCAACTGCTCGCGTTTCAAACCGCGTCTCTGCAACGATACAGAAGCCCCAAACTGGCGGAACTCGAGGCAATAATTGATATATTTAGCACCCAACCAGAACGTCTGGTCCGACAAATTGATGACATAGCTGACTATACCCTTCGGAAGAATCGGCAAAACCAAATCAATTACCGACATTACCGGTCGTTTGTGCATCACCAGTTTAGAAGCCCTGAAACCTACCAAAGTGTCATACAACGCTTGGGCACGCTCAAAGGCATTTCCCTGCGGTATGATTTCAACGGTGACGTTTTCATATTCGGCAACTCTGTCCAAAATATTTTTATGCCGCGACTCCTTATTCACATCACGGGTTGTGACATACAGGATATTTTTGCCAGAAAGCGCCATAGCCTCAAGCCATTGCAGACCCAAGACGTATGTTGTGCAGAAATCGTCGTATAATACCCAATTTTCTGGATTAGGTTCAAAATTAATAACTTTACTTATTGTTTTTTTCGCAATTTGCTTCAACATCGATTCCACTTCGTCATCAGCATATTGCAGATTAAACTGGCCACCAATAATTGAACAGACATCCAAATAATGCTTTGCGTCAGTATAATTACCATTGCGCAATGCTTTAGCCGCCTTTTTCTTTATAGCATTAAAACCGCTTTGTATGTTTCTCTTTGTAAGTGTCATGCAAATTGATTTATTTTTGACACAATCTTTTCCATTTCCTTATCTTTCATCACCGGACTCATCGGCAAACTCAACTCCTGTTTTGCCAAACGTTCAGTAATCGGGAGCGACAATCCATCCCACATCTTATTATAACATTCCTGATGATGTGGCGGAATCGGGTAATGAATCAAGGTTTGAATATCATTTTTCAGTAAACACTGCTGCAGCTCGTCACGACGCTCGCACAAAACCGGGAACAGATGATACACATTGTTCTCGTCGGGCAATCTCGTCGGCAATTTTATGAGCGGATTTTTGATATTTTCATAATAATATGCCGCCACCTGCTGTCGACGACAGTTATCTTCGTCCAAATGACGCAGCTTCACGTCCAAAACCGCGGCCTGAATCTCATCGAGACGGCTGTTGCGGCCACGATATTTGAACACATATTTCTTCTGGCTGCCATAATTCGCCAAAGCTCGGATGCAATCGGCCAATTCCTTGTCGCTGGTAGTCACAGCGCCGCCGTCGCCAAGAGCGCCGAGGTTTTTCCCGGGATAGAAACTGTGTCCCGCAGCCTCGCCAAGCGAACCCGTCTTTTTGCCATGATAAGTGCATCCGTGAGCCTGCGCGTTGTCCTCTACAAGATGTAAATTATATTTTTTGCAAATCTCTGCAATCTTTTCCGAATAGGCGCATCTGCCATAAAGATGCACAAGCAGTATCGACTTAGTCTTTGCCGTAATCGCTTCCTCTATTTTATTCTCGTCAAGTTCCAAAGTCTGAGCATCAGGCTCGACAAGCACCGCCTTTAAGCCGTTTTCCGTTATTGCCAAAACCGATGCGATATAGGTATTTGCCGGCACAATAACCTCGTCACCGGGTTGCATCACACCTAATTCTATATATGCGCGGTAAATCCAGATGAGCGCGTCGAGTCCGTTGCCGCATCCGATGCAATATTTTGTGCCGATATAATCGGCATAATTCTGCTCAAACCGTTCATTTTCATGGCCTTGCAGATACCATCCGCTGTCAACCACGCGACTCACCGCCTCGTGAATCTCATCGGAGTACTTAGCCGTAACGTCTTTAAGCGACAAAAAAGGAATCATTGCATCTTGTTTTTATAAACATAAAACTCTTGATAATCACGGATATAGTCATTCGGATTGTATTTTTCCGAAGCTAAAACCATGCAAACGCTACCAGAAGAAAAATCATCTAAAACACGCCAATTGCCCGGAGCCACATAAAGTGCCTTGTTTGGACGATTCAAGAAAAATGACCTCTTTTCTTTTCCATCGTCAAGAATCACCGTAAAGCTGCCACTTAGCGCTACTATCAGTTGATGCAATTCTTTATGGGCATGACCTCCACGCTCCACTCCGCTCGGCACATCGTAAAGATAATAAACCCTTTTCACATCAAACGGAACAGTAATACCATTTTCCACAACACAAATACTACCCCTCCTTTGGCTGTAATGCTTATTCAAATCAACAATGTGACAGTCTTTAACAGAATATTTCATTGCCCTCTATATTTCAAAAATTCATTGTAATCACGAATGTAATCATTCGGATCATATAAAGCTGAAGCAGCAATGATTGCCACCGCATTTGTCGAGAAATTCTCAACCGCACGCCATAAACCTTTAGGGATATAAACTCCATTATACGACCTATTCAATTGTATAGTCTGTCGCTTAACACCGTCATCCACAATCACGTCAAAACTTCCAGAGGCCGCAACGATAAACTCTTCAGTCTCCTTGTATGCAAGTCCGCCACGCTCTTCGCCTCCTGGCACGTCAAAAATCCAGTGAACCTGTTTTATTTTGAAGGGAATCTGATTATTATTCTCGAAAAAAGAGAGGTTTCCGCGCTCGTCAAGAAACTTGGGAAGTTGGATTAAAACAGGCTCGTTCATTACTTGTTTTCCTCCTGACCATATTCATTAGTGACCATAGTCGGATAATAAACCCCGACATAACGACCGAAAAAGTCATTCCTGCCATTCATAATCTCAAACTGATGCGACCCCCTGTGCATAAAATAGCAGGTGTTTCTGTTGACATACATATTGTCAACCTTATAATTTCCTGCACAGAACAGACCGCCCGGCACATGGAACACTGCTTTGTAAACGCCTTTGTGGAGCTGTTTCACTGGAGTCTCTATGTTAAAAAGACAGATGCCCTGGGCGTTATAGACATGCGGGTTCACTGCAAGCGCCAAGCCTTCCTCTTCATTGTAAAACTCGTAAACCAAGTCGAAAGGCATGGATGAATCCAAAGTGTTGCCCTTATATTCAATCGCCGATTTCAAAACAGTGATGCTACCCTGCTTCGGTCCGTTGTCAATAGTCCACTCATGGTTTTCCTCTCCTTTCAAGGTAGTTTGCTCGAGATACATGTCAACGATATCGTTGACTCCTCCCATCGCTTTCACTGTGCCGTTTTCGAGAAGAATGCCGTGTACGCAAAGCTGGCGCACACTCGCCATGTTATGGCTCACAAACAACACCGTCCTGCCCTCGCCTTTACTCACATCCTGCATCTTTCCAATAGCCTTTTTCTGAAATTCGGCATCACCAACCGCTAACACCTCATCAACAACCAAAATTTCAGGATCAAGGTGAGCGGCGACGGCGAAGCCGAGCCGCACAGTCATACCGCTCGAATATCGCTTCACCGGAGTGTCGATATAGCGCTCGCAACCAGAGAAATCTATAATCTCGTCAAGTTTTTTGGCAATTTCAGGTTTGGTCATACCTAATATGGCTCCGTTCATATAAATATTTTCACGACCAGTCATTTCAGGATGGAAACCTGTTCCGACCTCCAAAAGCGAGCCGATACGGCCACGGGCACGGATTGTTCCTGTCGTCGGACCCGTCACTCTCGACAGAAGCTTCAGCAGCGTGCTCTTTCCGGCACCATTCTTCCCGATGATGCCCACCACATCGCCCTGTTCTATCTTGAAGTCGATATCTTTCAAAGCCCAGACATACTCGCTATCAGCCTTGGCAGATCTGTCATTGGTAGAACCAATTTTCAAATAAGGATCTTCCTTATGCAACACAGCTGTCTGCCACCAACGGTTCAAGTCGTGGCTCAAAGTCTTGGTCGAAACCAATCCCAGTCGGTATTGCTTGCTAACGTTATTAAACTCTATTGCTGTTGCCATAAATTTCTACGATAATAAAACCTTAACTATTCGCTCTGCCGCATGGCCATCCCATAACTCAGGAATACCACCTTTTTGCCACTGACCTGCAAACAATTTTTCAAGTGCTGGTTTTATGTTTTCGGGATTTGTTCCAACCAACATATTTGTGCCGATTGTGCAAGTCTCGGGACGCTCAGTATTGTCGCGCAATGTCAGACAAGGGATGTGCATCACCGTTGTCTCTTCGGTAATACCACCTGAATCGGTAATCACAGCTAACGAATTCTTTACCAAATAGTTAAACTCCAAATAACCCTGCGGTTCTATAACTTTCAAGTTATCAGCTTCAATGCCCTGTTTGCGGAACACCGACGCAGTGCGCGGATGAATTGGGAAAACAACAGGCAATCCATGGACATTTTCCACAATTGCCTGAATAGTCTGTTTCAGTTTTTCCGATTCATCAACATTAGCCGGACGATGCAGCGTCAAAACCAGATATTTTTGCGGTTCCAGATTCAATTTGTCAAACACTTCGGGTTTGCTGAATCGCGGCATGTTTTTCAGCAGAGTGTCAATCATTACATTGCCGACAAAAAATATTTTTTCTTCCGGCACACCAAATTTTCGGAGGTTTGCACCTGCCACATCTGAAGTAGTAAAAAACATGTCAGCTAGACTATCAGTAACGATTCGATTTATCTCTTCCGGCATTGTCATGTCCCAACTGCGGATACCAGCTTCAACATGAACAACTTTAGTGTTCAGTTTTTTCGCCACAATTGTGCACGCCATAGTGCTAGTGACATCGCCAACTACTAATATATAATCACAAGGATTGGCAAGCAATTCTCGCTCAAACGCCATCATTATCGATGCCGTCTGTTCAGCTTGAGTTCCACCACCGCATCCTAAGTTCGCATCCGGCTCCGGAATGCCGAGTTCCTCAAAAAACGAGCCGCTCATCGCACGGTCGTAATGCTGGCCTGTATGCACCAGCCTATATGAAATATCCGCTCCGGTATCCTGCGCCGCCTTAATTGCCGCCACAATCGGGGCAATTTTCACAAAATTCGGTCGCGCACCGGCGATGATAGTTATCTTTTTCATAATATCTCCATTTGCATCACACGCTCTATAATAGGTGCCATGTCATAATATTTATACTCCGCCAAGCGACCGCCAAAAATCACATTTTCTTCCTTATCAGCCAAAGCTTTGTATTTCAGATAAAGTTTGTTGTTTTTGTCATCGTTTACTGGATAATATGGCTCCATGCCGTGCTGCCACTCAGTACTGTATTCTCGAGAAACAACCGTCTTGGGACAATCATAGACTTCCTGACCAAACATTTCGAAATGCTTATGTTCGATGATTCTCGTATAAGGTATTTCACGCTCTGTGTAATTCACCACAGCATTGCCTTGATAATTAGGGATATCAAAAGTTTTTTGTTCAAAAGATACTGTTCGATAATCCAGATGACCGAAACATAAATCGTAATACTCGTCAATCTGCCCGGTATAAACTATTTTTTCTGCCAAAGCCGACAATTCTGCGCGATTGGCCAAAAAATCGCAGTTGACACGAGTCTCAACGCCTTTTAGCAAACCTTCAATCAGTTTATTATATCCGCCGATTGGAACACCTTGATATGCATCGTTGAAATAGTTGTTATCAAAAACAAATCGCAAAGGCAGTCTACGGATGATAAAAGCCGGTAATTCAGTGCAACTCCTACCCCATTGTTTCTCGGTATAGCCTTTAATCAAAGCCTCATATATGTCACGACCGACCAAAATCAAAGCCTGTTCCTCCAGATTGGCAGGCTCACGACCTTGTAATGCCATAACCGCCTCTGCACGCTGCTCCTCAATCTTAGCCTTAGCTGCTTCTGGCGTAGTAACACCCCACATCTGATAAAATGTGTTCATATTGAACGGCAGATTATATAACTTGCCCTTGTAATTTGCCACCGGGCAGTTGGTATATCTATTAAACGGCACTATGCTGTTCACAAAATCCCACACTTTTTTGTTTGAAGTATGGAAAATGTGAGCACCGTACTTATGTACATTGATACCTTCAATGCTTTCACAATAAACATTGCCACCAAGATGCGGACGCTTGTCAATAATCAGACAACGTTTACCCGCCTTTTTGGCGAGATGAGCAAAAGTTGCGCCAAACAGACCTGAGCCGACAATCAACCAATCATAAAACCTCATAGTGCTTATTTTTTCCTTCGCATCCAATGCAGTGGAAACACCCTGCCTGTTTTTCTCCAATATGCAACATACTTAATAGGTAGCCATTTCTTAGCAACATGTTCTCCTGCTTTTTTCCATACCTCATGACAACTTTTATTCAAAAAATCGTCAAACGCCTTCAAACGACTCAAATCTTCTTTTGTCGCTTTCTTTCTTACGAGAATAATCTTATAGATGTTCAAAGCATACAATAATATGGCATGTTCGTTCTCTTTATTCGCCAAAATTGATTCAGATATATTATATCGTGATCTGTTACGAATGAGCGACTTTACACATGTTTCAAACTGCCAAACATTCTTGTTCATTGCCGCATCTTCACTTGACTGACCTACTCGTCCAAGCAGATAGTGATATATACAGAATGGATAATATACGCTTTTGCTAACTTCGTACATAGGTATACACCTCCATTCAACATCAGTATAGTTAATTCCTTCAGTCTGAACATAGTTAATGCGACGTAGGAATGATGTCCGCCATGTAACCATATACATCGCATAGCTGGTAACCGCTGGTGCCGGATTGCTGTTAAAATCAAAAACTTCTCCAGCAACGATACTCTGTCCTACAACAGCCAAATTATTGCCATTATTGTCAACAATCTTATAAGAAGTCAATACTAAATCCACATCAGATTCAGGCAGTTTTTCCAACAACTTCTCCAACTCACTTGTATCAAACCAGTCGTCAGCATCCAAAACTTTGACATATTTTCCAGCAGCTTCAGCAATACCACGGTTAACACACGAGCCATAATGACCGTTTTCCTTATCTACAACTCGAAACGTGTTTGGATATTTTTCCGCATACTCATGTGCAATAAGGGAAGATTTGTCTTTGCTACCGTCATTAATAACCAAGACCTCCAAAGAATCCAACAAAGCTGGACTTACGATTAAAGAATCAAGACAACGATGCAGGTAATCCTGCATATTATAAGTTGGGATAATAACTGTTAATGATTTATCCATAATTCTATTTCTTGTTGTTAACAGATCTGCACTTTATGTGACGTACACAGTGGACGAGAATATAAGGTATATGGCACAAATATAGAATAAAGGGGAATTGTATCAGAATCCGGTTCTTCGCATTCAATATGATCCAAATATCATCCTTTAATTCATTGTCAATTATCTTGCAAAAACGCACCTTTTCACGGAAAGGGAGTTTAATTGCCATTCTAAACGCAGTATTTGATTGCCAGACAGCCTGTTTGAGAGCAACCGACGCCAAATCTGGCTTTAGCTCGTTAGATAATCTGAGTAATTCACCACCCATCACAAAAGAAAAGTCATAGACTTTTGATGCGACGAATTGTAAAGATAACATCGCAGAACCCGTTCGCTCTTTTCTATAATAATAATAGCCCGTATCACTCCCCATAACACGATGTGCCAAATTTAGAGCAGACAACGTATGTAAGATGTCACCATTCCTTTTATTGCTGAACCAAATATTATTATCCAAAAGAAAATCTCGTCTGTACACTCTATCCCAGGCAAACCAATATGGACTATTTCCTTTTAACACATCGTCAGTCCCGGACATAACACCATTCTCAATAACAGGATTAAGAATTGTGCCATTATTATCCATGACAGTCCAATGAAAAATATCCAAATTGTTTTGTTCACATTGTCCCACAATAACAGAAAAACAATTCTCTCTTATAAAATCATCTGGATCGACAAACCAAACATATTTTCCTTTAGCAGCTGACAATCCAGTATTTCTCGTTTTACCTAATTTTTCATTTTTTGAATGGTGCAACAATAACAAATTATCATGCAACGCCTGAAAAACTGCTATGATATGCACAGAGTCATCGGTACTACAGTCATCCACACAAATGACTTCAAACTGAGTATCACAAATATCTTGATTATATACGCTACTGAGGCATTCACCAATATAATCCTCGACGTTATATACTGGGATAATTATAGATAATATTGGTTGATTAGATGCCATTATTACATATGTTAATTATGACGATAGCGTAGCCCTGTCGGCATTAATTTGTTTATTGTTTTAAACGCGTCAATATATCCGACAAAAATGGCTGAAATGCTTTTAAGGTAACCAGGACGTAAACTTATGACGGTGCTATATAACGTATAATTAATCAGTGCGTATAATCCTCCTGCAATAACATGTATCTTCCGCCAAAATGAATTACCAGGCTGTAATAAAAACCTAAACCAAAAAACCGTGCGGTTTCGTGCTATGGTGTAATAGCGTATTCTTTTTTCTTCAACTTTTGATTTCGATTGCCTTCCTGATGCAGCATCCAAATGGATATATCGTGTTTTTAAAGAATAGGCCATTTTTCCGCCTAACAAGAAAAACTTATAAAAAAATGTGGAGTCATCATAAGCTGCGTATTGGGACAACTCACCTTGTTCCAACCAGAGCTCATCTCCAAACTTGACAGACTTTGCGACATCAGTGCGAATAAAGAAACACTGGAAGTTACCCGTCTGACACAAATAACAATTATCCAATTTGTTGTTTCTCAGATAAACTTTATGCCCCGCTGTTACAGTAATTCTATCCAAATAAATCGACTTCTGATTTGATTGGAATAACTGGCCTGTAAAAGCTCCTCTAATTCTAACTGATAATGGATACCTAAGATCAATTGTCGTTGATTGTTTATCATCTATTGAACCTTGCATAGGAAGTGTGCAATCCAACTCGTGTTGAGTTCCAAAACTATATAGAGATTCAACAAAATCAGGTTCAAACTTCACATCATCATCCACTACCAAAATGTATTCCGACTTAGCACTATTTATCCCAACCACTCTTTGCGTCACCATTCCCTTCTTCGAGTAAATAATTCTCTCCCTGCCACATTCATAATCCAAGTTATAACCTTCCGGAATAACAACTATAATCTCTTCCGGTTCTATCGTTTGAGATAATATAGAATCCATCAACGCTCTATATTTATCCCCGCCATTGCCCAATGTTCGTATAACTACTGAATATGAAAAACTCATTGAATCAATCTATCTTACGCTGAAACTAATTTTGACCTCAATCTTTTCGCCTATCCTTCGCCTATCTTTCGCCTACGCTACACTAGCCTTACTCCTGCCCTACACATACCTTCATACCACCTCACAAACTCCTGCACACCTTCCTTAAGCGACCAATGAGGACAGTAACCCATCTCGGTTTCCAAGCGTTTTGTTGAAGCAAAAGTCTGATAGACATCGCCGGGCTGCATCGGGAGAAAGATTTTTTCGGTGGTTTTGCCAAAAGCTTTCTCCATAAGGTCGATGAAATCCATCAACTTTACAGGATGACCGCAGCCGATGTTGTAAATGCGGCAAGGTACGCTATTGGCGCAATTTTCAGCTTTCAATTCATAATCAACTGCACGAACTGTCCCTTCAACGATATCGTCGATATAGGTGAAGTCGCGCAACATGTCGCCATTGTTAAAAACCTTAATAGGCTCCTGATTCCATAACGCGTTAGCCAATAGCATAGGCATCATGTCGGGACGACCCCAAGGACCATAAACGGTGAAATAGCGTAGGCCTATGCATTGCAACCCATAGAGTTTACTGTAGCTGTGCGCCATCAACTCGTTTGACTTTTTGCTTGCGGCATAGAGCGAAACAGGGGCATCGGTGAAACTATCCTCAGTGTATGGCACCACGGAATTCAGACCATAGACCGATGAACTGGAGGCAAACACCAGCTTAGGGACATTATAATTGCGACAAGCCTCGAGAATATTAAGGAAGCCTGCCATGTTGCTCTGCAGATAAGCATAAGGATTGGTGATGCTGTAACGCACTCCTGCCTGAGCTGCCAAATGTGCCACTACATCGAAATGCTCTTTTGCAAAGAGTGCATCAAGACTGGCTTTATCGGCAATATCAATGGTGCGAACATCAAGACCGAACTCCTTGACACGGGCATGCTTGAGGCGGACGTCGTAATAATCGTTGTAGTTGTCAACGCCAACAACAACATCGCCTCTCGATGCCAGCGTATATGCCAGCTTCGAACCGATAAATCCTGCCGCTCCTGTTACTAAAACCTTCATCACTAAACAGTATCCATGAAGTTTTTCTGTACCTTATTGAATATGACTATGCCGAGAGCCAAAATCACAATCATGAAGACGAAGCTGTAACCCAACCAGAACCATCCGATGAACCTGCCTGCACCGAGGAAGCCATACTTAAATGTCTCGATGACTGGCGTGACAGGGTTGATGCACATAAAAGTGTGAACCGGCACACCCAAAAACATCTTACCTGATGTTTGGCTGAGCGGATAGACGATAGGTGTGGCATACATCCAGAGCTGCACTATAAATGAAAACAGCACCTGCAGATCGCGGTATTTGGTGGTCATTGACGATATGATGGTGCCGAAACCTAAGGCAAGACCCGCCATCATCACTACCAGCAACGGGAATAAAAAGGCATAAGCGGTGAGGTGCGCATCGCATGTAGGGTCGAACAAGGAATAACCTATATAGACCACCATGAAAAGTCCGAACTGTATGCCGAAACGCAGCAGATTGCTGATGACATTGGCAATTGGCACCACCAGACGCGGGAAATAAACCTTACCGAAGATGCCTGAGTTGTCGACAAATGTGTTTGACGTCTTGGTGAGACAGTCGGCAAAATACTGCCACATGCATGTACCTGCCAGATAGAACACCGGGCGCGGCACTCCGTCGGTGGGGATGCCTGCTATGCCGCCAAACACCACCATATACATTATGACGGTGAGAGCCGGCTGCACCACGAACCATACCGGTCCGAGAATGGTTTGCTTATATTGAGTGATGATATTGCGCTTTACCAACAAGGCGCAGAGGTCGCGATAGCGCCACAACTCCTTGAAATCGACAGCCAGAAGCTTTTCTTTCGGCTTAATGACCAGATCCCATTTTTCTTCTGCCATATCAGTGAGAACGTTTACGTTTAAAAATAATATTGCCTATAATACCCCAGAAATAACGCCAGTCGGTGCGGAAAGGATGTTCGTGATAAGCCTCGATATAGCGCTTTTCAGATTCCTGTATATCATCAAGAGTAACCGGTGTTTTATCTTCATAGTAGAACGGAGGCAATAGACCTGGCTTAACGCTGATGTGCAACTGCTGCATCTCGGGTGTGTAAAGGTTGAAATAAGCATGGCTCAACGGACGAACACCCACCAGCTTCATTTCTCCTCTCAGCACATTAAAAATCATTGGTAGTTCGTCTAGCATGCGGTTTCTAAATAACCTGCCCCAGAAATTGATGCGATAGTCGTTGTAATATTTTCCACCTTTGGCCAAACCTTCATGTTCCATCATGTAAGGCTGCAGATACTCAGAATAGGCATACATCGATCTGAATTTATAGACCTTTATCACCTTGCCCTTGTAGCCTACACGTCCGAGTCGGATAATCATCCCATAGTTCCGGGCTTTTGTGCGGCGCGGTTCGTTTACCTTGCGTCCCAAGATGTAAAACTCGCCCATGCTGAATCGCTCATCAATAATTTCAAAACCAGCGCGGCATATCCTTCCAAGAATCTCCGATCTAGGCATAGAGCGATTTTCTCCTTTAGTAACCGCCATATAGAACCAGCGTGTAAAAAACATTTTGGAACACATCCTATGCCAGATGTAGTAATGAATACTCCATAGTTTGCCTCTGATACCCGGACATGCATTCATAAGCGCCTGTCGCTTAAGAGCGGAAGTACGTGTGTGACACCAAAGATAATCTCCCTGGTCAAGAACATCGTTGTATGCGTTTAGCAACAAATTGAGATGCCGGATGTAAGACAACCCCCGTTGATTGAGGATAAGCTTCGGTTTTGACGATGCAAGTTTCTTAACCTCTTCCGGATCATCGGTGTCGATAATAACTGTCTTTTCGCTCAACTTATTGGGATGGTTTTTGAGCCATTCTAATACGGCGTCAGGTTTTCGGCCGTTGATAGCGTAAAGCACAGTTAGCAAATCAGAGAACTCGACATCTTCCACATGCAGCTTTGCGCCTTCCCTTACTCCTCTTTCAGTATACTGTCTAAGTTCTTTGTTTTTCATTCCACTATAGTTGTAATTAACACGCAGCGGCTAAGTTCTTTCTCTTGATAGAACATATAGTCGACACCACCTTTATAATCAAGTACCAATATTTCCGGATCAACGCCGCATTCATCAACCAGGAAGTCAAATACAGCCTTTGAACGTTTTTGCGACAACATCATGTTATGTTCAGGAGATGCTGTCTGCATATCGGCATAGCCGCACACTAAGTAACGTACGCCAGGAGTACTCTTGATGGCGTCGGCGATAGCTCTCAAGTTAACTTTTTCCTTGTTGGAGATATCCCATTTGTCAACTTGGAAGACGATATGGAACCAGAACTTCGGTATTGTGGTCTTTGTAATTGTATCAACTTCTCTTATCACGATAGTGTCGGTCTTCCCGCCCAAGTCAGAACGGTGCACAATTTCTGTGGTACGACTTGCAGGACGCCATTGACTCTTCTGCTTGTCGATAAACACCGAGATACCGGCGGTAATGCCAAAATCGACATCCATTTTATAGTTTTTCTCTCTGTGCGACATAGTAGGCTCAACGACATACATCTCCCCGTCGAAGTCGTCAGCCACAAGCGCACCTCGCACCGCAAGCATTATCCTCCAATAGTCGTTTATCCTGAATTTATTGATGAAACCGGTGTTGAAAGCACCACTCTTTACGGTACCGCCTTTGTCAAAACCAAGCATCAAACCTCCACCGATAAACATATTGATAGTATAAAACCTCGAAGGGTCATAGCCGCCGAAAACAGAACGTAGATCGACGTGAGCCAAAGCGTAAAGCTCCATATACAATGCTTTCTGACGTTTCAGCTCTTGGTACGCCCATATTGGGTCAGCATCGTAATAAAACTCGTCGGTTTTGTAATTGGCTTGATACCACGTTAAGGTACTGCCATCATTGTCTTTTGATTGATACAATCCTTGGAATTTGGAAACAGTAGTTCCGAAGCTGATAGCGATAGACGGGGAAGCCCATTTGGTGAGCAACACATCAATAGCCGGAGCGACTAGCTCGTAATAGTGTTTCACCTTGTAGTCGTTTTCTCCCACATAGGCATGTGGTCCCAAACCGACAGATAGCTCCCAATTGTGCCAGAAGCCATTGGTGAAAAAGGCTTCTTTCTCGACGACTGTCGTGGTGATGATAGTCACCGAGTCAGTCACCGTTTCTTCAACAATAGTTTTGGTCTTGTCGTTCTGGGCGAAAAGAATGCTCGGAATCATAATCAAAACCAAAACCAACCAGAAAAAGATTCTCTTCATAGTATGGTTAAAAAAGTAAAACTAGTATTCTATTTATTCTATGGTTTTCAGCCAAGAGCTTTCAATCTCCACTGATGCTGAACCCAAAATGTCGAGCGACACATAAAGACGGTTTTTGCCTTCGACAGTGCGAATAACCGTGCCTTCAAGTCCGGAAAGTTTTCCTACAATCACTCGAACCTTATCACCTTCCAAGAAAATGGCGCCTGTTTCTTGGTAAGTTACAGGCAGCTCGTCTTGTTCGAGCATCCGACGAAACGCATCCATCTCCTTGTCTGGAATGATGGCTGCAGATGCGTGTCCCATATTATTAGAACGACGCGACGGATCTACCATAAAACGATAAATGACAGGAAGTGTGACAACATTTTTCAGACGGTCTTCCTCTGTAGTGCGAACAAAAACCTTTGAGGTGAGTACTAAACGGTCGACCCATTTGCGACGACCGTTGGCATATTTACGGAGCTCACGCTGAAAAGGAACATAGTTCTCATAGCCCAAATCGGTGAGGATTTTTCCGCAAATTTTCTCATTTCCATGCTTAACAACAGCGATAAACCAGTGATTTTTCTCGGAAAATTGTACGCCTACGGCGTCGGCTGCGTAGTTTGCAGTCGAACTTAAAGACTTATCAATTGCCACCTCCTTCATTTTCCGTTTATTTTAAACGATTGATGATCAGTTAATTGTGTATCAAACCCATGCGTTCTTAAAAACGCTTAAGGCCTAGGATAAGTAATAACTGAAGAGGTTCTGCAAATTTATGTATAATTCTTTTAATTTCCAAATATTTTTAATATTTTTTTATAAATATGTAAAAAAGACCAAAATTAAATTTTTTTCACCAAAACTAAAAAAATAGTTACATCGTAATAAAATAAGTTGTATATTTGCAGCGTTAATTACATAAAAAAGATGTGTTATGAAAGAGTTAACTAAAGCAGAAGAGCAGGTAATGCAGGTGATTTGGAAAATTGGCAGCGGTTTTGCCAACGAGATAATGGCGGCGTATCCGGAGCCGAAGCCGGCATACAACACGGTTTTGACGGTGGTAAGGATCCTGGAAAAGAAAGGTTTCGTTGCGCATGAGACGTTCTGCAAGGCCAACCGCTACTTCCCATTAATAAGTAAAGAGGAGTATTCAGAAAGCTCATTGAAGGGATTGGTTGAGAACTATTTCAACAACTCGTACCTCGATTTGGTTTCCGCTTTCGCGAAGAAAGAGAACTTTTCAATGGAGCAGATTGAAGAACTTAAAAAGATGATTGAAAAAATTGATTAATAAAAATGTGTGCCTTCGGCAAATGTGCAGCCTTCGGCTGAATGTGTGCTCCCTACGGTTGCAATGTGTGGCATCGGGCCAATGAGGCGAAGCCTCCACATTCTGCGAAGCAGCATATTTCACGAAGTGACACATTAAAACAAATTGTTATGGCACTAAATATTATTTCAATAGCGATAGCGGTAGCGGTGCTTTGGATAGCGTACAGAGTGCTGTTTATCAATAGCAACCGATTGGTCTTCAACCGCACGTTTCTCATCGTTGCGTTGGGCTTTTCGCTGATTCTGCCTGCGGCTGGATTATATATCGGCAGGAGCACCCCGCAGATTGTGAGCTACCGACAGAGCCTGTTCCAGGGCATCATGCTCGACGAGGTGGTTATCACTGCCGAAGGCGTGACAATCAGCACACCGGTTGAGACGATTTCCGACGAAGAGGCTGTGGCTCCAATTCAGGAAGCGGCAAACAGCTTTAATATCTGGAAATACCTATGGCTTATATATATTATAGGTGTTGGCGTGATGGGATTAGTGTTCCTCTTCAAACTAGGAAAGATTTGGTTTATCATCATCAAATCGCCTAAAAAGAAGATGCCGGGATATACCGCAGTGTTTACAGGCAAGGAACATGGCTCGTACTCTTTCTTCAACTACGCTTTCTTCCCTAACGAGAACGTGAATGCGGAGATAGTGCGTCATGAGATGAGCCACATCGCTCACCATCATTCAGCCGACATCCTTTTCGTGGAGTTGATGATGATCATCCAATGGTTTAACCCGTTTATCTACTTGTATAAGAGAGAGTTACAGAGTCTCCACGAATATATGGCCGACCGCGATGTGGTCGCCACCGGTATCGACAAACAAAACTACATGATGTTGATTTTGCAGCAGTGCACGGCCGTCGATTTCAGCAACATGAGCAATAACTTCAGTTTTTTATTAACCAAAAAAAGAATTAAAATGATTACTCAAAGCAAAAAAACCAAGGGCGTGGTAATCAAGGCATTACTTACCCTCCCACTGTTCGCCCTGTTATTGTTCGCGAACTGCAAATCAAATGGTAACAACACTTCTGAAAAGAATACTGTTGATGCTCCAGAAAATGTTGGAACACAAGTCGCTAAAGCAACTGTCAGCGATGACGATGAAGTTTATGGTGCCGTTGATGTGATGCCAGAATATCCTGGCGGAACAACAGCCATGTTCGATTTCATCCAGAAAAACGTGAAATATCCTGAATCAGCCAAGAAAAAAGGCATCGAAGGCAGGGTTTTCGTGCAGTTTGTGGTTGAAAAAGACGGCAGCTTGTCATCATTCACAGTGTTGCGTGGCGTCAGTGATGATATTGACGCTGAAGCGATTAGAGTGTTGAAGATGATGCCTAAATGGAAGCCAGGAATGAAGGACGGCAAGCCTGTCAGAGTACAATACACAATGCCATTCAAATTCCAGCTTTCAGGCAATGAAAACACATTAACAGCACTTTCGGGAACACATTGGATGGGAACCGGCATAGGCTACCAGGAAGGCATGAAGTTTGTCATGGACATGACCATGGACTTCTACAACAATAACGACGGTTTGTTTGTGATGAAGCTCATGACTCAAGACAAAGACGGCAAGATGACTCCACAGACAGTGTTTGAAAACGTCGGCCTCGACTTCACATATTCATTCGACGGCAAGTCGGCAGGCTCAATCCAGCCTAAGAACACCGACGGAAGCACCCTCGGAGGTGAAGACCAGCAGCCATACAGCTTCGTGATGCAAGACGGCAAAATCATCGTCAGTTTCTACGACTTCAAGGAAGACTGCGGAATTGAGACGATTACTTTTGTGAAAAAATAATCCTTCTGGCGCCACAGCGGCCAGCCTTAATGGCGTTAAAGGCTTTAATGGCGTTAAAGCCCTTAAGGCAGGCCGCTAAGGTGGTTAAGGCAATTGTTGAAATATTATAAATGAAATTATACATCAAAATAGCAATCCTCTTTCTGATCTTACTTGCGTTCTTTTCCTGCGGCACGCAACGTTCAGCAAGTGCCTCTTTTTCTGCGGAAATTATAGACGGCACACTGATGATAACTAAAGAAAACATCAAGAAAATCGATAAAAAGCTGCTGGCATCAGATAGCTTGCGCAACGTCATCATAGAGCAGTGTGGTTTGAGAATAATCAAATTTCCAAGAGGCAACAAGATTGAATCGATAAAACTGTTTGACAATAATTTCAAGCGCGTTCCGCCGAGCATTAAACATTGCAAAAACCTCGAATACCTTGATTTAGAGCATAATAGAATCAAACATATTCCTCGTTTCATCGCGCAACTCGACAGTCTGCGAAGTCTTGACTTGAATCATAACCAATTAAAACTAACCGAATCGGACGTCAAGTACGCTTCAAAGGTTAAAAAGCTGTCGATTGGAGGCAATAATATCGAGAAATTGCCTGAAAACATTGGGATTTTGACATGTAAGAATCTGAATGTCGGCAAAAATAAATTGAAGGATTTGCCGGAATCTTTTAAGGATTTGAAGCAGATTAAACATCTGATTTTTTATGAAAAT
>Ga0265299_10001665_pt1 | contig 24532 bp, 28 predicted proteins | sample AusTroGonzalo_MG_4_FD_193485 | JGI IMG/M metagenome (GOLD analysis project Ga0265299, IMG submission 193485) | Bovine rumen microbial communities from tropical cattle in Woodstock, Queensland, Australia - Gonzalo_02 | ecosystem: Host-associated > Mammals > Digestive system > Stomach > Rumen ... | reverse complement strand
GTTGTAGATTTCGTCCGGACGCACCTTACCAATCACACCCAGTACACTCATCGAGTCGCCAAGGTCAGCATAATGCAAATGGAAATGCGGTGTACCTTCCAAGTGGGCTATACGCTCACGGAAATCCACTGATGAACGTCTGATAGTTCCGTGCACGTCATAACCCTTCTCTAACAAAAACTCTGCCAAATATGACCCGTCTTGGCCGGTCACGCCAGTAATTAATGCTGTTTTCATATGACTAATATATTTATAAATTTCAATTAATGACAAGAGACCATGTCTCGTTTTTCTCTCACTCTTCGCAAGGTGTTGGCAAGTAGTTCGCAAGTACTTAGCAAGTAGTTGGCAAGTATTAATAGCTTGCTTGAGCTTGCGAACCCCTTGCCAAATACTTGCCTACCCCTTGCCAACCCTATGCCTGTGGGGTCGTCGGTTCCTCTTGGTTTATTTCCAGATTCTCAATCTCAACCTTCACTTGGTCCTTAATCATGTTGATGACCTGTTGAGGGTTGGTGTTCAACTGCGTCACCGTCTCGGCATGGATGTTCACGACCAAGGTTTGGATTTGATAGATGACCGTACCGTGCTTGCCTTCAGCCGCCAGAGGAATGGGCTTCTTCGCCTGCCCCCGCCTGTGCCTCGAGATGTGCCACAGCGGAGAGAGACGAGGGAATTTCAGTTTCAGAAGCCTTCAGTATTTCTTGGCCAACATGGTGTCAATGGCATCGCGTACATCTCTTGGCGGCTCATTGCGCAACGCATGTTTCACGGAGTGTTCCTTGTTGTTCTCTAAGGCATAGGCCAGCGCGGCACCGTTGATATCGTCATGATAGACGTCCCTGTATATCTTACGAGTGCGCAGGTGGTACAGGATGTTGGCCACCAGGTCGCGGTTGAAGTTCGTGCCCCATTGCTTGCCCGACAGATAGACCTTGTTTGCTACTTCGGGCAAGTCCAGTATGTCCTCCCATATCTTCCTGAACGTACTCTTGGCATCGTCCGTCAGTAGTGGCCTTACCCTGCTCACGTAGCTCATTATCTCGCTACGGATTGCAGTGTTATCTTCGGCTGTCGCTGGCGTTTCAAGACTGTCTGGCAGCCCAGTCGCCTTTGCATCCATCGCCTCTTTGATGGCCCTTCTGCCCTCAGCGTCCGAACAGATGATGAACGTATTGTTCACTTCCGTCGCGCTGGGGTTCACGTTATATGCCGTACTAATGTTAATGATTGTGTTACCCGTTCTGGGATTTTTCTCTACCGTGTGTGTCGTTTCGTTCTTTTCTTTGTCCATGAAAACTCATCTTTCTATGTGTTTTTCTTCCTCCTTATCCTTGTAATCCTTTCATTCCCAGTCCGGAATCAGGAAGAAAGTTGCCACCAAGTTTCTTCCTTGGTTCCTGGCCCCTCATCGTCGTACCTTTGCAGACGGAAACAGACAAGGCCACATCCCGGGTAAGTGGGTCGAGAATGTCTCACAACAATCATTTTAATTATTAATTATCAATTTTCAATTATCAATTTTCAATTATCAATTATCAATTGTCAATTTTCAATTATTAAGTAGTTATGGCACAAATCAAACAAATCGGCCCAGGCCGTAAGACCACAGGCACCATCGATGGTGTCACGTATGTAACCCGCAACGGCGTCACCTACGCCCGAAGCACACCCACCATGCCCGTCAGCGCTTACAACACCCCGGCGGCCAAGAAGCGCCAGGCCATCTTCAAGTTCGTGCAGATGCACATGAAGTACCACCAGCGCACCATCAAGCAGACCTTCACACCCAAGAACAATGGCAGCGCCTCCAACCGCTACTACAATCTGAACGGCAAGGCTCTCACGCTGGCCCTTGAAACCCTGGCTGACCAGTATCTGGCTGGTGCCGATGTCACCATTACCGACGTCGAGGCAGCCATCAGCGCCTATGCTGCCAATCATCCCAAATCCATCAGGATTGCCTCGAAGAGCGGCTATCAGGAGGTGTACCTCACTGGTGCATGGCCCGACACCATTACCCTCAACGCCCAGACAGGCGATAGCACCGTCATCATCATTGTCGCTGAGAACGGAACCACAACCACCATCAACACGGACGGCACCATCACGACAGGTGGCAATACCAGTGGCTCAGGGTCAGGTGGTAACACAGGTGGCGGAACCAATACTGGCGGAAATACTCCTGGCGACGACAATGGAGAGAATCCGGATGAGAACTAGAGATGTGAGATGTTAGATGGTAGATGTAAGAAGTCTGATGGCTGTAGTTAGAAATAATAAAATTATCGACAATGAAAATGAAATTATCCAAACAACAGATTGACAGTATTGTAGAAGACCCCGAGAAGGCACAGGCGGCAGGTGTGAAGACCAGCGATCCCTGGTGGATGATCGTCCTCAAGGTCATCGCCTACGTCATTGGCCTCCTCGCCGGAGGTACCGTAGTCACCAGCTGCGCCCCCCATCTCTTCTAAATTACTAATTCTCAATTATCAATTATGCAAAGCATTAAATTTCTCCTTATCAATGAAACAAGTATTCAATTCCCTGTTCCCGCTGCTCATCATGGCCCTCTGCCTTACCTCCGACACAGCCTCATCGTCGAGGGCGACCTACGGTGCGAAGACAGCAGAACCGAACTCATCGAGCGTCTGGTCGAGCTCCGCCACCGCCACCCCAAGGCCCGAATCCTGGGCATGTCCGAAATCCGTGGCCGCACCATCCATGCCAGTGCCGCCATGAACCAACTAAGGCGCACCCTTAGCGACTATCCGTGAGCCACGTCCCCGCTCACACCCACTCAGCCCGCCCTCAGCGTGCTGAGTTTTTTTAGTCACTTTTGTTTGTAACAACCTTACCAACTGCAGGCCTCATTTATGACTTCCAAATTATTAGCTATATCTACTTTCTGAAAGACGTCGATGTATAAAAGTTCATGAGTTATGCGTTTGCATTCAGTCTTTCTACCAGGTTCTGATAATCCGAATCCTTAGAAAGCTCTACATTATACTTCTGCAAATCTTCACACATTTCGCTGAACAAGTCCGCACTATGGCGGAAGTCCCTTACTGCATTCTTCATACCAACATACAACGAAGATTTATGAAGCTTCGTATAAACCTCATACATTTTCCGACGTGTCTTTATGAATTCATTAAGAAGTAAGACAGAATCCTCTGCATTTAATTCTACGAAATGTTCATGAACCAATTCTACAAGCTTGAGAATATCACGAGTAACCTTCTCAACAGGCTTTTTTATAGAATTAATTTTATCCAAGAAATTATCTATGTCAAAAGAACAATCATCAATCTTATCTGTTTGTTTTTTGACACCAACAAATGTTTTTTGTATTGTTTCAATGCAAGTACACATAGTTCATAATTCCTATTCAATTTGCAAAAGTAATCATTAATTTCCATAAAAACAAGTATTGCTCTTGTTTTTTCTTCTTCTTAGTTAATTAATCTTAATCTCAACACTTAATAATCCATGATATACCGCACGGTATAAAAGCACCCATCGCGTCGTCCCGCGATACTAAATCCCGCGAAGGTTTGTGGGTTCTGCAAACCTGAGTTTTTCCCCTCCCCTGAGGCGGAGGGGATACAGGGAGAGGTGGAGCCCCTTCAAGGTTGTAAGGGGACGGGGGATGTTCGAAAGAAACCTTCTTTGTCTCTTTTCGAAAAGAAAGGATCTCTATTTGTTTCCTTTACTCCCCATACTTCCCATCCTTGGCTTCAAAGATTGTACTCGGCTCATACACCTCTATCGAGTGCCACGCTCCCTTAGGCACCTGTATGCCATAAAGCTTTTCCCTCGGGCATACCCTTACTCTCGCCACCTCTTTAAACCATGCTTCAGCGCCTGTCCCACCTGCTTCTGAACCTTGAACCGTTAACAATGAATCATTAACCGTTTCACCATCATGCACCGGTCCTCCGGCATCCACATTAGGCAGTTCCTCAAAGAAGACCCAGTCAAGGCATCCCTCCAGACAAATAACGCTTTCCGATGTTTTCAGATGACAATGGATAGGCACATGAGTCCCCGGCTCCAGCACGTTCAGCATCCGTTGACTCCCGTCCTCCGCCGTAGTCCTCATATCATAGTTCTGCCTCAGTCTCTCCGAGTCTCGCGCTTCCTCATGCAGTGCCTCCAGCAGCTCATCATTTATCAGTTGTATCTCCATTTATTCGTGTCAATCCGTATAATCCGTGGTCAAAAGTTTCTTCGTCTTTCCGTAGCTCCTTCAATCTGTAGTTCCGCCGAAGACTCACAGTCTTCTCAGAGCGACTTCAAATGCCTCAGCATAGTTACACCCCGCCTGGCATCCTCTGTAAGCCGCAAAGCCCTCTATAGCCTCTGCACTGCGCGGATGCGGATAGGGCCTCATCACACCGCGATACATCCCCAGCGCCTTCACCTTAGCCTCCACGCCTTCTTTACCAACTTCCACCCACGTATTCGGCTGGAATCGGTTCATCGCCGTGTTCAGTGCCCATTCCGTGCAGCTCGGCACCTCCATATACCAGAACTCCTCTATCGGCTTCACCTCCGGCCTGCGCTGAAACAGCCTTATCGCCTCCTGGCACGCCATACTTGTCTGCAGATGGTCATTATTCGTATCCGCAGGATGGTGCGTGATGATGATGTCCGGCTCGCTCTCCCTGATAGCCCCTTCTATAAACTGCACCAGCTTCAAGTGCGACACCGTGTTCATCTCAATGTTCGGAAACGACCCTTCAAACTTGGCACATATCCCCAGATAGTCCGACGATGCATTCAGATCATCGTCCAGTTCCTTATCCTCCGGACGAAACGCACGCGCTTTCGCCTCCGTGCTCATGATGCAAACATCCACCATGTCGCCCTTCTTTGTCCACTTATAAATCGAAGCTCCAGCTCCCAGCACCTCATCATCCGGATGTGCCACTACAATTAAGTACTTCATTTATTCTTGTTTTCGTTATTATTTCTTGTTTGCCATAATCAATTATCATTCTTTTCACCGCAAATCAGTCTGCAAAGCCACGAATCCCTCATCTTTTCACGAAAAGTACTATGAGCAGCTTCTCCATATAACGATATCATGGTTTCTTTTAACGCTTCCATCAACTCCATGCGGGTTTTCTTTATCTCCTCTCTGTCACTGACATCACGTTTCGAAATAAACACATAATAGAACTCAATGTCCTTATTTGAATTTGCTTCTTCCGGCTTTATATCAGTATATCTTACGACATCATTTGCAACCACAAGATATAATTGTCGAAGTTGAACTCGGCATTTAAACTTGGCTTCATTAATCAATATTTCTTCATCCCTGTAGCCTTTGCTTCTTAAAACTTTCAGAACTTCTTCCTTAAACTTTCCATTTTTCAAATTCTGATTTTTGGGAACATTTGGAAAGAAGTGATAGAACTCATCTCGCGACTTCCATAAAGAAAAATGTTCAAATTTGCGACTACGCCAATGCTGATAAAGATCGTTATTCGAATCTTGTTTCATTAAGAATATAATGTCATCATCTGACACATTTGTTATCTTCAAATTACCGACCTCAGTTCTCACCTCACCTTTCAAGGCATCGATGTTCACTATCTTTCCTAATGCAGCAAATCCAGGGTTATCTGGATTTTCTCGCGCAACAGTTGGAAAGAAATGTATTGCAGCATGTTCTGCCGCCATTGTCAAAAGTTGTTGTTCATAATTTACCACATGATGATTAATCACATACTTCATCTGGAAATCTTTTACGTTCAAGACTCCTTCAATTTCATTTAATGAACTGCTCTCAAAACAGACATTATAATCTTTCTCACATTTCTTAATATGAAGAGCAGATATCAAGCGTCTTAAATCTACGCTTGATGTGCTATAACCAGATGCCCATACATCGCGACATGCATAGTCTAGCCTGTCTGCATCTATTATTTTACCATGCAGAAGAGTTATCATACAGTTATGAATTTGATGTGTCTCTCTTTCTACATTGTAAAATACACCTGTTATCATTCGAGCTACAAGTTCTGCATCATACCCAAGTCTGTCTAGAGAGGGTTTATATTCTCTAAAAGCCATGATAGCACTTGCGTATTCATGAAAATTGGGTTCCTCTTTTAATTTCGCATCTTCAAGATCTGCTGAGAATTTATCATCATGGATTTCGTTCTTCAGTTTTTCTGACAGAACTCTTTTCTGACCATAATACCCTTCTAGAGTATGAGAGAATGGTGCATGGGCGATGTCATGGAGTAAACAAGCAGATAAATATGATCCATAAATCTTCTCCAGTGTTGCATCGGTCTCCCCCCAATTATTATTCGCCTTAGCATCAGCCCTTAACTGATTCACAATAAGACTTCCAATATGGAATACACCAAGCGAATGTATAAATCGGTCATGACGTGCACTAGGATATACCGCACGTATAGAGGTTTGTTCAACTCGTCTAAGCCTCTGAAATAATTGGGTATCTATAATATGGTCGACAAACGATTCATCAACCATTATATAGCCGTGGACGGTATCAAGTATTCTTTTCATCTCTTCTCTAATTCCATTTCAACCTCTTGTAACTTCAATTCAAGCATTTCATCTGGTAAATACCTTTGTATTCGACCATAAATTTCATGAACCCTGTTTATGCGTAAAGCATGTTCTTTCATAATAACATACTTACTAAATTCACACCTGAAAGCATCTATAGAAAGCATATCATAAGTAACAAGTAAGGATGGTACTTTCTCTTCCATTCTTCTTGCTATAGTCCTTATTGTGTTATATTGAAGTTCTACAGTTCTTGACTGTCGTTTTTGCTTTAGGCAAAAAGCAATGATTTCAGAAGCCTCCAGTTCCTTTATCATATTATTAGTTTTCTCTTGTTTTATACTTATACCACTCAGCGCTTACAATGCAGTTCCTGCTATCTGGAGCAGGGTGTGCTTCTTCCACTTTCACCATCAAAGGCATCGGCACACAGTTTCCGAATATTAATGCTTCTCCGGGAACTGCCTGCTTAATCTTTGACAAGTAATCCTCTGAAAAGTACGGTAGTACCGAATACACATACTTCATATCAACTTCGTTCTGTATGCGATGAACTATATAATTTCCACACTGTGACAATACCGTCTGTGACAACTCAGAGGGTCGTTGCGAAGATATAATCAAATAGAGTGAATATTTTCTTCCTTCTCGAGCTATCTTTTCAAAGATATTCTCACGCATGATGTAGTTGGTATCCTTATGAATATAGCGATGCGCCTCATCAAGTATCAGATGAACGGGGCGCTCATGACGTGCATCGCCAACTTTCTTCTTCCTATAGTCAAAAATCATTCTGGACACGACACTAGTCATCAGTTCCAGTATATCAGTTCCCACTTCGCTTGAATCAATAGTTATCAGTTGATGCTTAAGTTCTTCGTCATCAGTTATACCAAATACCTCTTTCAAATATTCCTCATCATTCGCAAATCGCTGTGAGTCCACCTTCATAAAGTCACATTCCTTATTATTCAGGAAGAAATCTAATCTACTTATAAGCGTAGAGATGAAATCACGTATTCTAAGGTTTCCTCTTGCCTCTTCTTCTATCAGAACTATCTCTACAGCAGTTTTCAAATAGTTGTAGTCGAAATACTCTCCTGGGCGCAAGTTATGGCTATCCACCTCCAATGCATCTTTTTCATCAATTTGGAGAAAACACTGCCCTTTCCGTTTTGAAGAGAGTTTCCCTTCATATCCTTCAAGTGCCCCTCTATTTCCATATACTGGATCTAAACATACGTATTCCTGCTCCTCCTCACCCACAAACAACTTCAACGCATTAACAAGCGAATCGTTATTGTTTCCATAGTTAACAACGCACAGATTGTCACAAATATCCAGAAAATCGAGAAAATCTTTCTTAATACTTTCATCAACATTGTCACCTAAATTGCTTGCACATGCTTTATGCAATGCTGATATGGCACCCTTGGCAGCAGTCATCTTCGATGTATCGCTGTCAATTCTCGTAACAATGTTCAACAGTACTAAATGCAACTTCCATTTAACGTAGTTCACAAACTTCTTTGCATCCTCTTCCGACTGTGCGTTGAAAATTTTGTAGAACTTATAGCATAGTTGCAAAACATTATCCCAGAATGGTTTCTGAGTCCGTTCTGAAGCCATCAGAAACGACAGCCATTCGTCCAGATTCATCAGATAATATGGTAGTTGAAATACCCGATACCCGTTATCCACCTTTATGATGTTTGGCTTATAAAATACAGGTTCGATGCTCCTTGAAAGTTCCGCATCAGTACCAAAGGCATTTGGATATTCCCCATTAGCATCAAAGATAATTGTCTTTGCTCCTAAAGCCTCGTTATTCTCCTTCTTGTATATCTCATGCAGAATGTGGGCTATTGTGTTTGATTTTCCACTACCACTATTTCCCAAAACTGCAGTGTGAATATTAAACAGTTTATCTATACTAAGGGATATCTCATAGTTAATGAGGTTTTTACTACGACCAATGCTAATAGAAGTATGGACACCCTCGCCTTTCTCGAACTCTTTATTTCGAAGAATGATATCTAAATCGTCATCAGTTACAATTTCTACGTCACTATACAATTGTGGAAAAATACCAACTCCCATTTTGAAATCAGTACCATTCAATGTACCAATGGGCTTGATAATCATCTCACGTGAACTGTCAAGGTTGAAAGCCGAATACACCTGATTATCCTTTCCCACTCAATCAATAATCGACACTACTTCACAGAAGATATTTTCTCCAGTTGAATTGGCAGTCTTCAAATAACTGCCGATGTTACCGAAATAGTATACCTTTCCAGCTATGTTAACAGTTGAATTGCGGGTGGAACTAAAAAGTCGAACCCTAAACTTATCATACTCAACTGATATAATCTTCCCTATCTTCATCGTCATCTGTAGTTTGTTTCTTAAACTCCTTGACAAAATTCCTCATGAGGTCATCTTCCTTTCTGAACGCATCAAGATTGGGCAGGAGCTCATTCACGATGTAATCGAAATGATGTACGCTTTTTGTGCTAATGATTTCCCCTTCTTCGTCTTCCTCTTCTACTTTCCCGCTTATGGTAAATATGCGGTTATCATCAATAAAGAATATCGGTTTCTCCTTGTGCTCCTTTTCATCAGGCTTCCTGCCGAAGATCACAACATTTAGCGTAGAATTGGTTGACAAAGCCCTATAGATAATTTCATTTACATGCCTGTCACTGAAACTATAGCCAATGACAAACAACACAGAATGTGGCTCCAATAATTTGTGCTGAAACTCACGGAACAAGTCCACATAAGGACTACCAAGACTCTTATCCTGTTTGGTGGGAGTCGGGTAAATAAGCACAGCATCTTTCTCTGTACAAAGTGCAGGGCTAACCTCTTCTATCTCAAAATAATTGTTTTCCAACTTCTCCGTTTCCCGCCAATTCACCGAGCCATGTATCTTATAGAGATAAACCATATCCTCCGCAGGTTCATATTTATCTATACTGGTGTCCATACGTTTCGACCAAGTATAATTGAAAAGTGCGGGGTTGAAAAACTTTCGCAGTCCACCTCCAAATCCGTTGATATAATGCAGATTTAATGCATCAAGAGCCGTCTCGTTGAAAAGGTCATTATTAGTCGTAAACACTCTGATTCGTGAATTATCCTTGCTCCTCAAGGCCAACTTCTGATAGAATGTTTTGTAAAATTCAAGCACCTGCTGTGCTTCCTCACTTTCGAAACTTATATTAATTTCCGTAAAAATGTGATTCTCAACCTTCTCTATCAGCTGTTCATAAAGCTCTTTATTATAGTCTATGAGCTCTTGGTCTTTGGTGTCCTTACTCTTTATGCCTTTGTAATATGCTCTAGCAGCATACATTACACTGAGGCATTTCTCTAAATTTTCTCCTACCTCTCTCTTTATACAACGGAACTCCTTTTTCAGTTCCTTTTCATCTTCAGTAAACACCAACTTCTTATAAAGCTCTGACATTGTGGGTATAGCCCCATTACTGGTGCCAGAGCCAAAAAGGAAGTTCACATTCTTCAGATTGAAGAACTCACGAAGCTTTTCTTTTAAAACCCCAACTTTTTTATCAAAAGACAATTCTTTTACAAAATAATCTTTTGTTCCTTGATAAACAATTAGCTCGTTCATAATCATACCTCCTATGTTTCAGTCCTTGCACTTCATACCTCACCCCTCGGTTTACCCCATTGTGGCACAAATAAGTACCTACAGAATTCCCAAAGGCCTTTCAGTATTCTCTTTATCATCTATCGTTAATCATAAACCATTAACCATAAACCGTAATTGAAACTCCCACACCCCTTTCATCACTCTCACCACCATCCTCATTTTGTACTAATATGCAGAAACCTGCTAACCTTATTCAGCAAGCTCCTATCCATATTGTCTATATACGCATCCAGCACCTTACTATTACCTTTCAACGGAGTAATATCATAGTCAGCAATAGCCGCAGGTATCAGACAACTATATCCTTCTCGTAACACCACTTCATCTCCTGTACTCCGAATCTTGATTTTACAATCACCCTTCAGGCACATCGAGATCACAAAACTGTCGTACTTTATCAGATTCCGATGGAACGTATCACTAAACTCTGTCACCCTTACACTGAAAAATGGCGATTCTATCACGCTGTTCGCATGATTATTCTCATTCGAGTATTCCGTTCTATATTCCTTTTCTACCTGATAGTTCAGAGCTTCCGCCGCCAGTTCCGTATGCAGTTCCCGAGGCTTTCCGTCCAGTCCTGGGCGATTATAGTCATATATACGATACGTCACGTCACTCGACTGCTGCACCTCTGCCAGCAATATCCCACTACAGATAGCATGTACACGTCCTGCTGGCAGATAAAACACATCCCCAGCCTTCACCTCATGTTTTGCCAGCGATTCCACGATGGTCCCGTCTGCCACCTTCCGTTTATAGTCCTCAGCCGAAAGTTCCTCCTTAAATCCTGAATACAGATAAGCCCCCGGCTCCGCATCCAGCACATACCACATCTCGCTCTTGCCGTTTTTATCATGCAGGCGCTTCGCCATCTCGTCATCAGGATGCACCTGTATCGACAGGTCTTTCCTCGCATCTATGAACTTCACCAGCAATGGCAACTCACCGGAATAACGTTTGCTCACCTCGCGACCGAGTATAGCCTCCGGATGCTTCTTGATTACCTCCTTCAGCGTATATCCCGTCCAAGTCCCGTTAGCTATTACCGATGGCGAACTCTCCACACAACTCACTTCCCAGCTCTCGCCAATATGGTCTTTTGCCGCCAGTCCTTTCCATGCCGTCAGCTTATTGCCACCCCACACTATCTCATGCAGGTTTGGCTCAAACAATAGAGGATATAATTTAGAACGCTGCGACTCTATCACGCAGCCTATCGTCATAATTCTCACATCCGTCACGGCTCTCAGTTCATGGCTAGTCAGACTCTTCACATACACAAAGTCATCCTTCGAGCAATGCAGCACCTCGTCATCCAGCTTCACATCCAGGTCGCCCTCCAACACATAAAACCCTTCCTGCATATCAGGATGTATATGTGCCTGAGCCACCTCGCCTACCTTCAAGTCCGTCACCGCAATCTGCGTCAACGAACATCCGCTCTCATTCGCAGCCAGCAGCACCCGTTTCAATCCCACATCATGCGAAGTCGAAACCGCTTTTATTTCATTTAGCGACCTTTTCATTATAAACTACTTTGCCATTGCCAACTTAATACCGTCAACCATAAAGTGGGAAAAGAACTTCACCGAATCCAACGGAAATACCCTCATATGCCTAGCAAAATCCTTGGTCTTACTCCAAGCAGAACTAATCTTTCCTCTAGATACCTGACGATTATGTCCAAAGTTACCACACTCTAGCACAAACTTAAGTATCCTTTCACCCTTAACCTTGAACCGTGAATCATAAAGCGGCATTGCCTCCACTGGCATCCCGAGCCAATCAACAGCTAGTGCAGCAAACGCCTTCCACTCACTTATTAATCCTGCTTCACGCAGTCGTTTCTCCAATAATCTTACATCAATCTCTGATTGGTATCTCCACAATAATCTGCACAAATCGCATATTTGCCTCAACCCAACTCCCTCTATATAGAAATGATGCAGAATATGTGTAAAAACAAAAATAATATCACTATTAGATGCAGGAAGGAACACTTGCGTTCTGCCATTCTCCCATGACCTTGCACTTCCTCCACAGAGCACATCATTCTGAGCCTCATCTATCACCATGTCCACACGCTTTGACAAGCGACTATGCATTGTCCCGTGCAGTTCTACTACATAACCTCCTTTCATGGTCAGACCAAGATGTTTGAAGGACTTATATTCGCTTTCAACATCAACAGCTTGGGGCACCAATACATTCTTCGCCTTTTCATAATTGGTATCACTCAGCAGAAGATCTACATCACCACTTGCCCTCCACAGAGGTCTTTCATAGCACTGTGCAATTCCTTGTCCTTTTACTAGAATTGCATACACATCTTCTTTACGAAGTTTCTCTATCAACCGAGCCACAAACTCGTTCATGGTCTTGTTCTGCTGCTCTATTTGTAGCGTACTACCAATGAACTGCAGCACCCACTCTTGTGGCACCTTTACATCAGACACATGCTCAAATCCTGCGGTAACCAGCCCTACGACAGACTGTTCTTCTGCCAACCTCATTATCGCAGAATAGTCAATGTCTTTATATAGTGAAAGTTGTCCTTCTCTTTCCCAGAGTCCAGCCTTCAGTAATTCAAAGAATGCCTTTTGATTGTAATCTAATAACATTTAATCAATTCGAGCTATTAGTGTTCGCCATAGATTTCTCTGCGTCCTGCTTCAGTTCGTTTAGAATCCACGAGCATTCTTTTCCGCATAATGCGTAAACGATGCATATAACCGTATATATGATCATCTTGAGGTCATACCAGAGACTTGCTTTCTGTACGTAAGTATATTCCAATTCCCGACGTGTAGGATACACCTTCTCCATATACTCCGCCTCATCCGTGAACTGGTCACCATAGATGTAGTCATACAGAGCAGCAGGGCCACTCAATCCTACTGGGACTGTTGCCGCCTCATTCCATTTCCCATAGCGAAACATATCAAATTGGTCTTCCGCCACAGGCCTGGGGCCTACAATCGACATGGTACCGTTCAATATGTTAATTAACTGAGGCAATTCATCTATCTTAGCTTTGCGGATAAAGTGACCAAACGAAAAGATTCTATCCTCATCAGGCCTTAATGAAGCCTCCGCCCCCTTCTTAGGCGCTTTCAGCACTCTCATGGACCTAAATTTATACATCCGGAACGGCTTATTTCCCTTACCAATACGATTAGCCTTATAGAAAATAGGCCCCCAGTCACTGATTAAAATTCCTATTATTGTCAATAGGAATATTGGTGAAAGAATTATTATCGCCAACAGGGCACATATAAAATCAAATATTCGCTTTACTACCTGATACATTATTATATTCTTCTATTTCGTGTAATTCGTGTTCGTTTACTCAGAAGTTCTGAACGGCCAAAGTGCCTTGAACACAAGATAGGTCTTATTACTCTTCCCAAATACCATCTTGATACAATAGTATCCACATACTACCATCCATCTCGGAATTCGCAAAATGTGCTTAGCCCTTCCTTCTACTCTTTCTTCAGCTATCACCTTGGCACTATCTAACAGCTCCTCGTCCTTGATAATATGGATGGTATTATCTACATCTTTATCCACCCAATCCACCATAGAAGATACAGCTTTCCGTACGTTCAGCACCTCAAACTGCTGTCCTCCCCCTATCAGATAGGCCCAATCTGGGTATTTCAGATAATAACGTTTCTGGATATCACGTTTCACATCCTTCGTATATACAGGCGAGAACCTATAAATGTTCCACATTTTGCAGATTTTCTTCAACCGCCCTTCAGCCATTGCTTTGCTTTTGCCATAGATGGATATAGGATTCAATTCTGTCTCAGGTGTAATCAAGCCCTTCACCATTCCAATAGCATCCACAGTACTTATGAATAAGACAGGTATATTATGCTTTGCGCAGGCTTCAAACAGATTTTCTGCACAATCCACATTAACCTTCTTAAATGCCTCCCATGATGTATCTGCAACACCCTTAGTGTGTGCTAATGCAGCAAGATGAATAACACGATCTATCTTTTTATCATCAAACAACTGCATTACACCCTCTTTGGATGACAAATCCAGAACTATCTGAGTAAGTCCATCAAGCTTGATATCTTTTGATATCCTATCTACTCCAAGAACCTTGTGCCCCTTCTCAATAAGGCCTTTAATAACATATCCGCCAATCATTCCGGCAGAACCAGTAACAAGTATATTCATAATCTTTATATCACATCATACGTTGCCAAGTTTACATCCCAGTTCCTGACATCTTTCACCATATCATTATTATAACTCTTGTCAAAGAACTTAATGATAAAGTTGAACTGTTTGGGTGCGAACTTCTGCGGTACTTTAATTAACCCACTATTCTTGAAATACAGATTCCCTACATAAAGTATCACATCAAACTCTTTACGATTATGCTTCAATATGTACTTTACTGCTTGATTGAAATGCTTGGAAGATTTACCCGTCACATCAATAAGGAACGCTGCACGAATTCCCTTAAAAGGCATCACTTTATAGAAGAACTCCAAATCACCAACCCTTACTGTTTGGTAATTTCCGTCCATTCGCTTATATCTGGTGGCGTTGAACGACTCTGTATCCTTTTCTATTTTGAACTGTGCTATCTTCTTGCTGGCAAACAAGCCTGTTAACCAGACATACGACCATGCGAACGCTTCCGAAACCCAGTTGAAAGCCTTTAACAAAGGTTTGATTCCTCCTACTCGATATGGCAGTATATAGGTCTGCATTTCACCTATCTTGGTATAAACCTTTGTTTTGGCATAGAGTTTCATCACTTTTGCATCAGGGAAGCCCAACATCAGCTTGACCCCAATCTTTTTCATGTGACCAAAGTAACTCTGTAACTGGTTCAGGAATATTTCCCCATCACGATACTCTTTGTAAATAAAAGCATCTACACCATCTACAAAGACAACCTTTTCGCCATTACACCAATAGTAATTCGGAATGGCACAGATATGCCCCACAACCTTATCATCATCATAAACCACATTGTGCCATGAATAACCAAAGGGATTATTGACATACTGATTGACCATCACATTCAGTGGTCTTTCAAGCGAGAATACCGTATTGAAACCGTCTAATATCTGTTGTTTTTCAGTAACTGACAGTTCTGTCGTTTTTTTATTTTCTATTCTAATCATCTGTTTCTAATAAGTAGAAGAAGCCCATTCTCCGAGTGACAAATAATCTCCATGTCCAGGATATACAATAGTATCTGTAGGATACAGGCGCTTTATCTTTTCTATAGATTCATTCCAATCGTCCTGATTGCTATCTCTGCCATTAAAATAAGGTTTATACGGCATAATGGTATCCCCTGTAAACAGTATCCGCTCAATATCTATACAGACAGATCCAAAACTATGACCAGGCGTAAAGACAAACTTTATTTGATGTCCAAACCAATCAATTATTTCACCATCTCTGATAAAACAATCTGCAGTGGCTATTTCATATCGATAATCCGGATCATCATAATATAAAAGGAAATAAGCCCTATTTGCTTTCTTTACATGCTTACTGCATTCTTCTGAACAAATCAACTTGCTATCTGCAAAATGCTCACGTAAAGCATTCACGCCCCAATTGTGATCAGTATGCTCATGCGTGATGATGATATAGTCGAGGGCTAATCCTTTTTCCTCTATGAATTGTATTTCCCTAAGTGATTTTTCACTACCTGGATCTATGACGACACACCGTTTCGTATCTTCGTCATAGACCACATAGCAGTTAGATGTCATCAGTTCATTAACGAACCGTTCAACTTTCAACATCACTTAAAAGGACAATACCATGCCACCCCATGTATAACCTAAGCCCTGAGCCACAGAAAGCACCTTCATGCCTGGCTTCAAACTACCATCTTCCAATGCCAAGCAAAGACCAATAGGTATAGTAGAGGAAACGGTATTTCCTACATGCTCTATATTGCAATAGTACTTCTCCTTATCAATCTTTAATTTTCTACGCTCCAGATTAGCCAAGAAAATATTGGCCTGATGGTAAACGTGCAAATCAATGTCATCCTTGGTTAAGCCATTCTTCTCCAACACATCATTAAACAAGGCCGGAATGCTTTCCAGTGAATAATTTAGGATTGCAGGGCCATCCATATAAAGATTGTCAGACGAACGTGGATTCCCATACTCATCAAACACTAAATCGTTAAGAGGCTTGGGGTTACGTGCACCACCAGACTTGACAATTAGGTTCTCTGCACCTGTGCCGTCTGTTCCAATCACAAACTCACCTATCTCAGCCATACCCTCTGTGCTTACAAGTGTAGCCGCTGAACCATCGCCAAAGATGGTACGGTTGCTCTTGTCGCGCTCATGCATATACTTTGAATAGGTCTCTGCGGTTAACAATAGCACATTCTTGGCCTGACCACTTACCACAACAGCTTTTGCCAATGACAATCCCGTTACGAAACCAGAACATCCAAGGTTGACATCAATGGCAGTAATGCTTTTCGGTAAACCTAATCTGGTTTGAATCAAACAGGCTGTAGTAGGCAGATGGTAATCAGGGCTTTGTGTCACAAAAATCAGATAGTCAATCTCTGACCTATCAATGTTATTTGCAGCAAACAGCTTTTCTGCTGCACCTATAGCCAAATCACTGGCCGTCTCGCCTTCTGCTGTAATATGCCTTTCTTTGATGCCTATTTTATTCTCAATTTTTTCTACAGTCCATTCTGGGAACTCAGCGGCAATCTGCTCGTTATCAAGAATCTTTTCTGGCAGATTATAAGCCAATGCCTTAATATATGCTTTCATTCTTTTTCTTTTATTTTAATGTAAACCCACCATCAATCAGGATGTTGGAACCTGTCATCCAAATGGAAGCATCGCTCAACAAATAGATTGAACAATGAGCAATATCTTCAGGTTTTCCAAAGCGTTTCAGCGGATATTTCTGTCTCAGTGCTTCAAGTTCCTCTTCACCAAAAGTACCATTGCTTACTTCAAGCAGTGGAGTCTCCACAACACCAGGATGAATGGTGTTCACTCTAATACCTTGTGCAGAGAGTTCGAGTGCCAAGCTCTTTGCATAGCCTGCCAGTGCTGCCTTGGTTGCACCATACCCACCTTCACCTATTTGACTGCGATATACACCGGAAATAGATGATATAAAAATGATGGATGAGTTTTTCTGAATTTTCTTTTTCTTAAGCAAAAGGGTGTTCAACATTAATGGTGAGAAAACATTGGTTTGGAAAATTCCCTCCAATGATGACTGATCCATGAACTTTGCCATCTGAATCTGAGATATACCGGCACAATATACTACACCATTAAGTGCAGGCATATTGTCAACCATCTCTTTACGGGTCTCTTCTACATTCAAATCACCACATAACACAATGTGCCCTTCTCCTTCCAGTTTGGCTAATGTTTCTTGTAATCTCGCCTCGTTTCTACCGGAAAGAACGACCTTAGCACCCAATTTTGCACATTCTATGGCTGTGCCTCTTCCTATTCCAGAAGAGGCTCCAGTCACAAGAATGGTCTTCCCGTCAAGGGAAAAAGGATTGTACATCTGTTACTTGCTGTTAGCGAGATTAAACAAATCCTCAATGGTCTTACTGGCACGGATATCAGCACCTGTAATGGTCTTATCCATCTGCTCGTCAACCATTGAAATGATAGAGAGTGCTGTCAAAGAACCCCACTCTTCTAAAGTTTTGAACTCTGTATCAGCTTTGAACTGATCTTCAGGAGTCTCGTCAAACTCAGCGGCAAATGCCTTTACAAATTCATCTAATGTCATAATTTTAAACGTTTAAAAAGTGATTTTAAAAACTTATTCTTTTACTATTGAGTAATCGTGAACCTTTCCTTCATAACTTGGACAATGAAGAATAGAAGTCACCAATGATTCGGGCGTCATACGTCTTACAATCTTTTGGAGAGTATCATCTGTTCCACATTCATAGAATTCTGTTACGCCATTCTTCACCATATTCATTGTGATGCCCGTCCACTGAACAGGATAGGTCATCAGTTTGATTTGATTCTCAAGAATCTCTTTTGGGTCTGTATGTGGCAGGCCGTCTGCATCCTGATAAATAGGAATATGGGGTGTCATAAAATGCAGTTTCTTCAACTCTTCGCCAAGGATAGCTCCTTCCTCTGCCGAATTAGGTGAATGACCAACACCCTTCTGAGGTAATACTAAGGCACGCTTTGCACCCATTTCCTTCAGAACTTTGCAGGCTTTCTTCACAGTACCACGTGCACCAGTAATCACCAACTGGCCAGGGCCGTTGTAATTTGCTATATATAGGCTTTCACCATCTTCATCACCCACACGCTTAATCACATCCAATACTTGCTCTTCTGGAATACCAATTATTGCACCCATGGCGCTGGGATGCTTCTGGAATGCTTCATAGAACACCTCACCACGCTTCTTGATGAATGGTACAGCTTCCTCAAAAGAGATAACACCAGCCACAACCAATGCTGCATACTCACCCAATGAGTGACCTGCTGTGCAATCAGGTTTCACATCGTCCTGGCTTAATGCAGCTGCCACCTCATAAAGGAATATACCCATTTGAGTATTGCGTGTATCCATCAGTACATCCTCTGTTGCAGAAAACAGGAAGTCTGAGAAACGCTCTTCTAAGATGTCATTAGCCTGTTCAAAAATCTCTCTCGCTTTTGGGAATTTCTCATAAAGATCTTTTCCCATTCCTTCTTTCTGGTTTCCTTGACCAGGAAATAAAAATGCTTTACTCATATTTATTCGTAATATTTCTTACCTCTTATTCTACCCCCAAATGCCGTCCATAATATACTGAGAACACAAGGAATTGCATGTCGGTAGTCATTCAAAACTTTTTTGTCCAATTTTCTCCAGAAAAGACCTGTAAGACCTAATTTCTGAAATACCATAGGTGGCATTGAGTATTCGCCCAAAGAGAACCTGAATGCAGCTCCTACTCCTATACAAAGAGTATGCTCCAAGTATGGCAAGAGCATAGTTGAAAAGAAGTCCTGCTTAGGGGCTTGCAATGCTATCCATACGATATTTGCCCCACTCTCTCTAACCATCTTGGCTATACCTTCATAATCAAACTCTTCAACCTTGCAAAAAGGAGGTGAATAGCTGCCCACAATCAGCGAACCCTTATATTTTTCCTTCATCGCCGCCAGTGTTTCCTCCGTATCGCCTAACAAAAAATGTTTGATGCCGTTATTCGGATCTGTCAGCAAATTCAAGAATAGTTCAGGGCCTGAAGATCTCTGGACTTGTTTTAATCCCCATACTTTTGCGACCCAAATTAATGGCATACCATCTGGCATCACCATCATAGCATTGTTAAGAACATCAGCATAGTCTTTACGATCATTGCCTGTAAAGATTGTTCTGATACTGGCCACACAGACATAATCATTTCTGCCTTCTGCAACTGCCTGTTTGACCCGTCTTACGGAATCATCAGGATTCGTGACAGTACCAAAAACTTTGCCTATTCTATATCTATCTTTATTCATATATTCGTGCAATTCGTCTTATTCGTGTTCAAAATATAATTGTAATAATTGTCTTCGTTGCCTTCGATCTCTTTCGGGATTCTAAATGCTAGTTTGTGAAAACACACCTGACTCGTTAGCTTATCCCACTTCTTCTGTTCAAACCTCTCACCCATGTGATGTAGCAACACCAGGCTATTCATGCTTTGCCCATACGGCATCTTGGCAATCTCCTCTGGATATTCCTTCGATAGCATTGAGAAGAACAGATGGAAGATATAGTAGTCGAGAGTGCAATCGTAATCTTTCCAATAAGCACAGAGCATCTCTCCCAACGCCATCAGCACCTCATTGTTTGAGCACGCAGTAATAAACCAATTTGAAATACTCACTGGAATACTCCCCTGCTTAGTATATTGGAACAAAAACAAATCCGCATCAAGATATTGTTTAGCTTTATTCTCTAATTCTCCAATTCTTGATTTGTTATCGTTTTCGTTATGGTTATCGTTGAATCCAGTACAAAGTACGGTCGAGTCAATCCACGTTCCTCCATATTTTATAAGCAGTTCCAATCTCAACAAATCCGAGAACAACGCTGCTGGAATTCTCCCTTTCTCCCATTTCTTAACTATGTAGTCAGGCATATCCACATACTCTTTCCAGTTCTTGTTGTCTATAACCTTTATTTCCCAATCGCTTAGATGTTGGTTCAGACTGTTGTAACAAGCACGAACAATATCTGGGGCATTATCAATTCCCTGAAGCCAACAGAACCAAATAGGTCTTTTCTCTAATTCTCTAATTCTTGATACTTTATTATTCGTGTCATTTGTGCAATTCGTGTTAGCCTGAACTTTGAACTCCTGAACAAAAGGAGCGTATCGCTCCGTAAGGAACGGCTCCACTTTTTTGAGCACTTCCGGATAAATCCCCTTGAATGATTGTCGTTTGGCCAAGCACCTAAAGAATCCTTTTACTATCGTCCCAAGGACGCCAAGTTTTGCATACTCTATGACCAGCCTAAATCCACCGAACTGATTATATCGGATAATAAGTTTCTTGAAGTCCACAAATACCTTACTTCTCTATCGCCTCCACAACAGTTTCTCCCGTCTGCATCTGAAAGTCACCCTTTATACTCACATTACAACCGTGATGCCCTTGTACAATGAATTTCCTCAGAGTCCATCGCTTTGTATCTTGATGGTAAAATCTTATGTGACAACCATCAATATCTCCCTTTGCCAAACGATGACCGCACAAAGGACATACAAGAGGAAAGTCATTCTGAGTAAAGATTTGCCAATACTCTTTCCACGATGAACCTATTGCTGCATCGTCATCACCAGTTCGTTCAGCATTCATTATCACGGCACTTGAGGTCTTTCTGCGCAATCGTAAGCACATTGCCATCTACCACACATACGTATGCCTTCTTCTCTCTAATATGTTTCTCCACAGTGTCTCTAAACACTTGTGAGTCAAATTCTATTTTTATGTTAAAAACCTCCATAATTAATGTCTGTAAATACATAAAAAAAATCTCACACTTTCTTCAATATATAAAAATAGAATATCGGTGTGTCATCATCTTGGATAGCGTGTAAATTCCCTGCCGTTATCTTATCATACAAGTCCACATACCTTACTTCCCTATATTCCAATATCTTCATACTATTAATAAAGAACAACTTTGCAATCTCTTCCAAATTATGCTTATAAGTCTCAATTATGATGTCTTTACTACCTAATCTAAAGTGGGTGTGCTCATAATTATGCATAGGATGCACATCCGATATGAAACATTCACCTCCTGATTTAAGAGTTCTCCCTATTCGCCTTATAACTTTAGCTACAGCTTGTACATGCGATAGCACTCGATTGCAAATAATCCAGTCGAATGCTTTATTAGACACTTCCATATCACATATATCTTGCACTAAGCATTTTAGCTGTCCTTTTTCAATCTCTTTCGAATACTTATGCTGGCATACCAACAACATCATATCACTCACATCATAGGCTGTAACCTTGTGCCCTGCTTTCAGAAAGCACTCAAGGTTGTTGCCGCTACCTGCTCCAAAGTCAGCCCCGTGACCTACCGTCAAACTTCTACACCAGTTCTGAATCAAAGGATACTCATTCCTATGCCAGAAATCCTGCCACTTCCATGAGTCATAATAGGGTGCAATTATATTATATCCCTGCTTTGGGCTTAGTATCAGTTTTTCTGGCATCTTGCTGTTCTATCTTGATTTGCAAACTATCCAATTTCTTCATTAGTGAGTCAATCACCTGCATCTCCCTTCTTTGTTGCATGGCTCTTTTAAATTCTATGTGGGTAGATGTCAATGGAACCCATGAGTCATGCCAAATCCAATTATACAGCACAGGCTCTAAAGTGCAAAAAGCAAGGAAAAAAAGCAAAATCCAACCACCCAACTTAAAACTTCTCATAGCTCTTCGAGCCGTTCTTCCTGCCACCTCGTCCTCAATTTCTTTTATATTGAGGAATGTCTGAGAATAGTTTCGAGCTTTCTCTTGTAAATCTTCTGTATAATGTTCGATTATCTCCTTATTATGTAACTTATCCTCTACATTACATGACACCTCGCTGAAATTGATTTTCACAATCTCCATAAATGGTTTGATAAGAAAACTGCGAGAAGAAAAATTGAGTAAAACACCACTCAGATAACCTTCGTAGCCTGGTTCTACTATGCTCGCATTAATAAGTAGAAGACCTTGCTTTGCAACAGAATCAAGAGCAGAATAGGATCCGCTGAGATTTAATGGAATTTTAATCCGTTCTTTCGTCTGAAAGATAATCAGTTCGTTTGGTTTTAACTCATAACATTTTCCTATTGTTTTCAGCTGTGGTTCCTCTTTGACCTTTTTATAAAGGCAAATTTTATAGATAGTAGTCTTTATCCAGCGACAGAGTTTGTTTTCTTTTTTAGGTTCTTTTCCCTCAAAACTCAACACCTCTGAACCACCTGGCTTTATCAATTTTCCCACCCGAAGTCTGTACGAGCAGTTACGCAGACAGTTCTCTTCAAAATTGTCTATCAATTGCTCATTTCTTACGAGTTCGCGTATATCAATATTACCCAACATTGTCTTTCTGGTCTATCAAATTCTTTTACCTTTCCAAAGGCTCTAAGCAATAACCTGTTCTACTTATGCACACAGGTAGCAGGTTCTCACTCAGCCCTGCTACTTTTTATACTATATGCTTATTTTGGGTACCTCATTTAGCTTTATTCCGCACTCCTTCACTTTTTTTACAAAGTCTTTTAAACCTGAAGACCGGTGTTTCTTCAAGACTTGATAATATATAAAATCTGGCAGATACAATCTACTATAATAATTTAACTTCAATTTCAATCGTTTAATAAAACTCAAATCCGTAAAATAATACTGAATTGGTGTTTTCCAATCCCCATAATAGAAAGATAGAAGTTTATCATACTCCCTTGGAATTTTTATTTTTAAACCTTTAAAATCAATTTCTATTGTATCTCTTATTTGGTTCTCTAAAAGAAACCCGCCATCAAGAGTATATCTTATTTCATTTGACGCTTTCTTTAATACGTAAAAATCAGTATACTCGCCCTTCCTTGAAATAGAATACAGACCACCTCGTTCATATCGTATAAGTTCAAATCCTTGATCATACAAATTCCAAAGAAGGTTCTTAAACTTTTCTTCATCCTCCGACAAAATAACAATATCAACATCCTCATCCCATTTGATAAAGTCATTATCCCGAACTATACCTATAAGTGTACCCCAACATACTTGCCAGAAAATATCTTCAGCAGATAAAACTTTACTAATAATCTGTAGATTCTCATACGCAATATCCCTGTCAATCACATGGCAACCAGGATATAGGAGACGTTGTTTAAATATTATTTCACCTTTTACAGTTTTAATACTCGACATACAAACTTGACAATATGATTATTCTTTCAAATAACTATTTGCATCCTTAAAGAAAGATACCGTACATAGTATAGATAATATTACTACAGGGAAAGCTGCAATTATCGTCACTGACTGAATGCTATACAATGAATTCTCAGCGAACAGCAGTGCAATCGGGAAGAGAATCAGCAACACGCTCCAGAATGTACGCACTTTACGGTCAGGCTCCTTATCAGCAGAAAGATGCTTATATGAATAAGAAGAAGCAACGTAGGTAATACCATCAAGCGTTGTGCTATAGAAAGCAATCATAGTAATAATCAGCAAAATCAGAGCGAGTACAGGAAGCGGGAGCGTATCGAATATCTTAAGGATAGCATCATACATACTACCGCCATCACCAATGAAACCAGAAATGTTTACACCATGCTTCAGTTCCTGGGCAAGGCCATAGTTACCAATAATTATGAAGGACATAAATGTTCCGGCAAGACCCCAACCATAAGTTCCAAGCACCATGTTTTTGATGGTACGTCCTTTACTAATAAGAGCGATGAAGAAAGGAGTTGCACAGCACCATACAATCCAGTAAGCCCAATAGTAGATAGTCCAGTTCTGGGCAAAGCTGGTCTCACGCATAGGATCCATATAGGTCGACAGACCAATAAAGTTCTGAACCAAGTTTCCAATGGACTGGAAACCAGTCTCAAGGATGTAGCGGGTTTCTCCACCAAGGAACAAAAAGTAGAACAACAAACCAAAGAATAAGTAAGAACATATGGTGGCCAGTTTGGAAATACCTTTAATACCGAACCATACTGCAAGCGTATAAATAACGCATATCAAATCAAAA
>Ga0265299_10001664_pt1 | contig 24580 bp, 2 predicted proteins | sample AusTroGonzalo_MG_4_FD_193485 | JGI IMG/M metagenome (GOLD analysis project Ga0265299, IMG submission 193485) | Bovine rumen microbial communities from tropical cattle in Woodstock, Queensland, Australia - Gonzalo_02 | ecosystem: Host-associated > Mammals > Digestive system > Stomach > Rumen ... | reverse complement strand
ACGCGGTCTCGGTTTCGACATTGTGCGTGCCGTAGTAGATGGTCAGTTGCAGCGTGTCAACGCTTTGGCAGCCCGTGTTGTTGGTATAAGCGTGAGTGTATGTACCCGACGTGGTGTAAGTCGTGTCGTGCCAGGTGAAGCTCACGCAAGTCGTTTCGGTTTCGACATTGTGTGTGCCGTGGTTGACGGTCAGGTGCAATGTGTCCACGCTGGCGCAGCCGTCGGCGTTTTCGTAAGCGTATGTGTAAGTGCCCGAGGAGGTGTAGGTTGTGTCGTGCCAGACGAAGCTCTCGCAAGCGGTCTCCGTTTTGACGTTGTGCGTGCCGTAATTGACAGTCAGATGCAGCGTGTCCACGCTTTGACAGCCATTGGCGTTGTCGTAGGCGTAAGTGTACGTGCCCGATGTGGTGTAGGTTGTATCGTGCCAGACGAAGCTCTCGCAAGCGGTCTCGGTCTCGACGTTGTGCGTACCGTGGTTAACAGTCAGATGCAACGTGTCAACACTGGCACAGCCGTCGGCGTTGTCGTAAGCGTAAGTGTAGGTACCCGATATGGTGTAGGTCGTGTCGTGCCAGGTGAAGCTCTCACAGGTCGTTTCGGTTTCGATGTTGTGCGTGCCGAGGTTGACAGTCAAGTGCAACGTGTCAACACTTGCGCAGCCATTGGCATTGTCGTAAGCATACGTGTACGTGCCTGACGTGGTGTAGGTCGTGTCGTGCCAGACGAAGCTTTCGCAGGCCGTTTCGGTTTCGACGTTGTGCGTGCCGTGGTTGACCGTCAGACGCAGGGTGTCAACGCTGGCACAACCCTCGGCGTTGTTGTAAGCGTATGTGTAAGTGCCTGACGTGTTGTAAGTCGTATCATGCCAGGTGAAGCTCTCACAGGTCGTTTCGGTTTCGACGTTGTGCGTGCCGTGGTTAATCGTCAGCTTCAAGGTGTCCACGCTGGCGCATCCGTTGTCGTTGTTGTAAGCGTACGTGTAGGTGCCAGTCGTCCCGTAAGTCGTTCCGTGCCACGAGAAGCTTTCGCAAGCGGTCTCTGTTTCGACATTGTGGGTGCCGTAGTTAATCGTCAGCTTCAAGGTGTCAACGCTTGCGCACCCGTTGGCGTTGCTGTAAGCATACGTGTATGTGCCCGAAGTGCTGTAAGTCGTATCGTGCCAAGTGAAGCTCTCGCAAGCGGCCTCGGTTTCGACATTGTGGGTGCCGTGGTTAACGGTCAGATGCAGCGTGTCAACACTTGCGCAGCCATCGGCATTGTTGTACTCGTAGGTGTAGGTGCCCGACGTGTTGTAGGTCGTGTCGTGCCAGGTGAAGCTCTCGCAAGCGGTTTCGGTTTCGACGTTATGTGTACCGTGGTTGATAGTCAAGTGCAACGTGTCAACACTTGCGCAGCCGTTGTCGTTGTTGTAAGCGTATGTGTAGGTGCCAGTCGTTCCGTAAGTTGTTCCGTGCCAGGAGAAACTCTCGCACGCGTTTTCGGTTTCGACGTTGTGCGTGCCGTAGTTGACGGTTAGATGCAATGTGTCCACGCTGGCGCAGCCGTAGTCGTTGTTGTAAGCATACGTGTACGTTCCCGATGTGTTGTAAGTCGTATCATGCCAGGTGAAACTCTCGCAGGCCGTTTCTGTTTCGACGTTGTGCGTGCCGTGGTTAACGGTTAAGTGCAGCGTAACGATGCTGTCACAACCGTTGGCAGCGATGAAGGTTTGCACGTAATCGCCGGTCTCATAATATACCGAATCGCTCCATGCGAAGATTTCACAGACTGTTTCTGCGTATTCCGCATTTTCCGAATAGTTCCGCGTAAAATGCAGGGTGTCAATGCTCGGACACCCGTCAGCATTGTTGTAGACATACGTATAAGTGCCGGTCGTGTCGTAAATTGTCCCGTGCCAAGAATAGATCTCGCAAGAGGTCATTGTCTCTATGTTGTGTGTGCCGTAGTTTACCGTCAAGTGCAGGGTCACGACAGAGTCACAGCCGTTGGCGTTGGTCAGCGTCCGGGTGTAATCGCCAGAGGTGGTGAACGTTTCGCCATTCCACACGTAGCTCTCGCAAGCCGTTTCTGCGAAATCTGCGGAGTCTGCGGGATAGATCGTCAAGTGCAGGGTGTCCACGCTGGCGCACCCGTCTGCGTTGTTGTAGGCATACGTGTACGTTCCCGATGTGGTATAAGAAGTGTCGTGCCAGAGGAAACTTTCGCAGGCGGTCGTGTCATACACATTGTGCGTGCCATGCTTGATGGTCAAATGCAGATTGACAATGCTGTCGCAGCCGTCCTGGTTAGTAAAGGTCTGTGTATAAGTTCCAGTGTTATAGTAGCTTATGCCGTTCCATACGTATTCTTCGCAAGCAGAACGGTGTGTCTCGATTCGGTTCGACTTGTTGATGATGAGCTTCAACGTGTCGGTGCTTGTACAACCGAAGCCGTTTTCATAAGTGTAGGTGTATGTTCCGGAAGTATTGTAACTTTTCCCGTTCCAATAGTAATTGTCGCAAGCCGTATCTGTTTGCGTGTAATGGCTGTTCGGGTAGACGTGAAGGGTCAGCAACACCAAAGAATCACAGCCATGCGCAGAGGTTAACGCAAAAGACTGTTGTATTGTTTGAGGGTTGTCGTTCGTTAGTTGCGTATTGAATTCGTATGTGGTGTCGCCGGTGAAAAAGTAAAAAGGAAGCTCGCTCTCACAAACATTATAAATAACAGCGGTGTCGTAGCTCGGATAGACAGAAAGGCGCAGGGTGTCCGTGACTGGACATCCTTGGGTGTCGGTGTAAGGATAAAAATAGGTTCCAGATTCGGAGTACGTCTGCCCGTGCCATTCATAGTTTTCACAGGTGCTCTCGGTCTGGCTCTGCCCAAAGGCGTTCTCGCAGGGGTCGGTCACTGTCACACTGCCGGTCGCCAATGCACTGCATGCATTATCCCAATTGGCAGTCACCGTATAAGTGTATGTCCCTGTGCTGCTTACATGATCTGTCAGGCTGTTGTTTGTTGTGGTGCCGATGATGGCGCCGTTCCGGGCAACCGTGTAATCGATCACCTGTTGCACATTTTTTACCGTGCCGATAATGCAGAAGGAGTATTGCTCCTTGAACTCGCTCCACGTGACTGAACCGGACGTAGAATGCGTTCCGCAGATACATCCTTTTTTCGGCATGGCTTGCGAATTGACGGACATACAATAGGTCCCGGCCGGCGCTTCCACATAGATGCCGAACCACAGTTCCTGTGTGGCATCCACGATGACGGGCGTGTTGAGCGTGACCGTGTTCCATGCGCCCATATTCAGGGTGCTGAGGTCAATATCCTGGGAAAGGACCAGCGTGCCGGGGTTGTAGTCTCCGTTGAAGCTGCCGCCCTTGTACACCACGGCTTTGTAAGCGGTGGCACCGTTTCTGGCATAGAACCGGATGCTGGTGAGGGCTTTGTTGTGGTAGTTGACGAGGTCAGTGTCACAAAAACGTTGCATCATGCTTTTGCGATAAGCTGACGATGTGTATCCATAGTTTGTAGCGACGCTGTTTGTGGCCCATGACAGGGTTTGCGGGTCTGGATTCACGGTTGGAGTGGTCCATTGCAGGGTGACGTCGTGGTCTTGTGTCGAGATGCTCAGATTGCCGGGCGGCAGGCAATAGGGAGTGTTGTCAAACACGATGCCTGTCAGGAAAATGGTGTCGGAGATGCTGCTGTTGGAGAGGACGATGTAACCGTGTTCGACACCGCTGCCGATGGTCGGGTGATAGCGCACGTACAACGTTCCGCCGCTGCTGTTCAGCGTCCGGGTGGTGTAGAAATTCGAGTTGTTGGTGCTGATTCTGAAATTGCCTGAGACGGTGGCGGTAATGTTGCTGCTGACGTGGGCGGTCATCACGGATACCGGTTCGCTGGCACTGATGGTTCCAGCAGTGGTGTGGAAGGACATGGATTTGCTTCCGAGTTGCATCATGGGCTGTGAAACATCAACGCCTATGATGGCTAAGTTGTCGGAACTGTAGTTGTGTTCGCCCGGGGTCAGGCTCGACAGCAGGAAATAACCGTTGGACGACCCGCTCCATCCCCAGTTGAAGTGGAAATAGTTTTGGTTGTCGTAGCCGTCGCACACGAATGCATGTCCCCCAGTGCCGTGGCCGTTGTATAAAACAGGGCGCAAATTATCCAACTCGCCCTTAATCAGCGTAATCCACGCATTGGAACTATAGGAAGTTCTATATTTCACCGTTGCGCCGCTGAATCCGTAGTAGTTTCTAAAGCTGTTGGCGGCATCCGAGGAGTATGCACCGCTGCCGTTGTTGCCGTACATCATGTCTACGGCCACGCCGCAGTGGTACATCAGTTTGGCCACCTCATTGATTTGTGCAGCGGGACTGTTGCTGTTCAGCGAGAGCGGCATCAGGCTGTAGTCGTATGTGGCGGCCGCAAAGTTCACGCTCTGCGTGCCGTAGTTGCCATAACCGGAGCTGGAGTAGTTTGCCGTATAGCTGTGGCTGCTATAGCCGTGGGGCGGGTACTTCCAATAACGGATGATTTGGGCCATGGCAGTGGCTACACATCCCGCGTATACGTGCCCGCCCGGACCATCGTTGTCAACGGGGCATAGTGCATTGTAGGGCGAGTTCTGGTCCCAGGTGGTCTGCAACAACGGTCCCACACCGTTCAGGGTGGCCATCATCTGCACATTCCCGGTGAGCCACTGATCCCATTGTGTCACGTTTGTCCCGCAATCCTCATCGGTGAGGTGCTGCAAGGCGGAGACAATCTGTTGGGTGTAATCGTCGAGAAACCCGTGTATGTTCTCCGGCATGTTGTCGATGACAAAGCTGGATTCGGTAGAGTAGCCAAGAATGGGCAGCACCCGCGTGTCGGCGGAGACCATCACAAACTGGCCGCCGAAGTCGAACACGTAGAAAATGTCCATGGGCGCGGTCTGTAAAACCGCACCTTGGAGTGAAGTCCGCTGCACGTAAGTCAGTTGCGCATGGTCAGCCGTCACAGAACGCCCTGTCCGCCAGTTGTAGAAGTTCGTGGCCACTTTCCGGGCCATGGAACTGTCAACGGGCGAGGCTGCTGTATCTTGAACTTGAATCAAAGTGATAAAAAGCAGCAGAAGGAGTGTTCTTAATGGGCTGAATTTTAACATGCTATAGAGTTTTGGTATCAAGAGGGTGGTTTATCGGCGTTTAATGATGACTTTCTTGGTTATGTCACGGTTGTCAACAAGTGTCACTTTTACGTAATATTGTCCAGCGGCGAAACGGGAGACATCCACCTGCTTCAGGTCGGAGGTGAGACCGTCAGTCGAATAAACGAGCTTTCCGTCAGTGTTATAGATGCTGATCAGCTGCATGTTCTGACCTTTGATGTTGAGCGTACTGCTGGCCGGGTTCGGGTACACTTCAATATCGGGAAGATCGTGGCTGTCAATGCCGACCGTGATAGTCAGATGCAGTGTCACGGTGGAGTCACAGCCGTTGGCGGCCTGGAAGATTTGGGTGTAGTTTCCAGACTCACAGTATGTTTCCGAATTCCATTCGTAGCAGGAGTCTGTGGTGGTGACTTCGACAACCACGGAAACCGGATAGTTGACGGTCAGATGGAGCGTATCAACACTGGCGCAGCCTTCGGCATTGTTGTAGGCATACGTGTACGTGCCCGACGAGGTGTATTCTGTGCCGTGCCAAGAATAGCTTTCGCAAGCGGCTTCGGTCTCGACATTATGTGTGCCGTGGTTGACGGTCAGGTGGAGCGTATCGACACTGGCGCAGCCGTCGGCATTGTTGTAGGCATACGTGTAAGAGCCCGACATGGTGTATTCCGTGCCGTGCCAGGTAAAACTCTCGCAGGCGGTCTCAGTTTCGACGTTGTGTGTTCCGTGGTTGACGGTCAGATGCAGTGTGTCCGTGCTGGTACAGCCGATAGTATTCGTGTAGGCGTATGTGTAAGTGCCCGAGGTGGTATAAGTTGTCCCGTGCCAGGTGAAGCTTTCGCAAGCCGTCTCGGTCTCGACATTGTGTGTGCCGTAATTGACGGTCAGGTGGAGGGTATCGACGCTGGCGCAGCCGTTGGTATTATTGTAGGCATACGTGAATGTGCCCGACATGGTGTAAGTTGTTCCGTGCCAGGTGAAACTCTCGCACGCTGTTTCGGTTTCGGCATTGTGCGTGCCGTAGTGGACGGTCAGATGCAGTGTATCTACGCTGGCGCAGCCGTAGTCATTATTGTAGGCGTATGTGTAAGTGCCCGACGAGGTGTACTCCGTACCGTGCCAAGTATAGCTTTCACAAACGGTCTCGGTAATGACATCGTGCGTGCCGTAGTGGACGGTCAGGTGGAGCGTGTCCACACTGGCACAGCCGTTGGCATTATTGTAGGCGTATGTGTAAGTACCCGACGAGGTGTACTCCGTGCCGTGCCAAGTGTAACTTTCACAAACCGTCTCGAACTCGACATTGTGCGTGCTGTAGAGGACAGTCAGGTGGAGCGTGTCCACGCTGGCGCAGCCGTCGGCATTGTTGTAGGCATACGTGTAAGTGCCCGACGAGGTGTAAGTTGTTCCATGCCAAGTGAAACTATCGCACGCCGTTTCGGTTTCGGCATTGTGCGTGCCGTTGAGGACAGTCAGGTGGAGCGTGTCCATGCTGGCGCAGCCGTAAGAATTATTGTAGGCATGCGTGTAAGTGCCCGACGAGGTGTACACTGTACCGTGCCAAGTGTAGCTTTCGCAAGCGGTCTCGGTAATGACATTGTGCGTGCCGTAGAGGATGATCAGATGCAATGTGTCAACACTTTCGCAGTCGTATTCGTTGTCGTACTCATACGTATAGGTACCCGATGTGTAGTAGGTCGTCCCATGCCAGGTGAAGCTCTCGCAAACCGTCTCGTACTCGGCATTGTGCGAGCCGTGGTAGACGGTCAGATGCAATGTGTCAACACTTTCGCAATCGTGTTCATCGTCGTACTCATACGTGTAAGTGCCCGATGTGTAGTAGGTTGTCTCATGCCAGATGAAGCTCTCGCAGGCCGTTTCGGTCTCCACATTGTGCGTGCCGTGGTAGATGGTCAGGTGGAGGGTATCCGCACTTTCGCAGTCATCGTCATTGTTGTACAAATAGGTGTAAGTGCCCGAGGTGGTGTAAGTCGTGCCGTGCCAGGTGAAGCTTTCGCAAGCGGTTTCGGTTTCCACATTGTGGGTGCCGTAGTAGACGGTCAGGTGGATGGTGTCAACACTTTCGCAGTCGTCGGCGTTGTCGTATTCGTAGATGTACGTGCCCGACGTGGTGTAGGTCGTTTCGTGCCAGGTGAAGCTTTCGCAAGCGGTTTCGGTAACGACATTGTGCGAGCCGTGGTGAACGGTCAGATGCAATGTGTCAACACTTTCGCAGTCGTATTCGTTGTCGTACTCATACGTGTAAGTGCCCGACGTGTTGTATGTTGTGCCGTGCCAGATGAAGCTTTCGCACGCAATCTTGGTCACGACATTATGTGTGCCGTAATAGATGGTCAGGTGAAGCGTATCTGCACTTTCGCAGTTGTCGGCATTGTCGTACTCGTAGGTATAGGTACCCGAGGTGGTGTAAGTCGTTCCGTGCCAGGTGAAACTCTCGCAAGCCGTTTCAGTTTCCACATTGTGGGTGCCATAGAGGACGGTCAGCTTCAGCGTATCGACACTGGCGCAGCCGTCGGCGTTGTCGTACTCGTAGGTGTAAGTGCCCGTGGTGGTGTAAGTCGTGCCGTGCCAGATGAAGCTCTCGCATGCGGTCTCGGTCACGACATTATGGGTGCCGTAGAGAACCGTCAGCTTTAGCGTATCGACACTGGCACAGCCGTCAGCGTTGTTATAGGCGTAGGTATAAGTGCCCGACGTAGTGTAGGTCGTGCCGTGCCAGGTGAAACTCTCGCACGCGGTCTCGGCCACGACATCGTGTGTGCCGTAGTGGACGGTCAGTTTCAGCGTATCGACACTTGCGCAGCCGTCAGCGTTGTTGTAAGCGTAGGTGTACGTGCCCGATGTGGTGTAGGTTGTGCTGTGCCAGGTAAAGCTCTCGCAGGCAGTCTCGGTCTCGACATTGTGTGTGCCGTAGTGAACGGTCAGCTTCAGCGTATCCACACTGGGACAGCCATCGGAGTTGTTGTAAGCGTAGGTGTAAGTGCCCGAGGTGGTGTAAGTCGTGCCGTGCCAGGTGAAACTCTCACACGCGGTCTCGGTCACGACATTATGGGTGCCGTAGTGGACGGTCAACTTTAGCGTGTCGACGCTGGCGCAGCCGTTGGCGTTGTTGTAAGCGTAGGTATAAGTACCCGATGTGGTGTAGGTCGTGCCGTGCCAGGTGAAACTCTCGCAAGCGGTTTCGGTCACGACATTGTGCGTGCCGTTGTGAACCGTCAACTTCAGCATATCGACACTGGCGCAGCCGTCAGCATTGTTGTAAGCGTAGGTGAAAGTGCCCGACGTGGTGTAGGTTGTGCCGTGCCAGGTGAAGCTCTCGCAGGCGGTCTCGGTCACGACATTGTGTGTGCCGTAATGGATGGTCAGCTTCAGCGTGTCGACACTGGCGCAGCCGTCGGCGTTGTTATACTCATAAGTGTAGATGCCTGACGTGGTGAAAGTCATGCCGTGCCAAGTGAAACTCTCGCAAGCAGTCTCGGTCACGACATTGTGGGTGCCGTAGTGGACGGTCAGGTGCAGGGTAACAACGGAATCACAACCGTTGGCGGTCGTGAACGTCTGCACGTAGTCGCCGGTGTGGTCATAAACCGAGCCGTTCCATGCGAAGCTCTCACACGCAGTTTTCGAAAATTCAGAACTTACCACATGATTCCGCGTAAAATGCAGGGTGTCAACGCTCGGACAGCCGTTAGCGTTGTTGTAGGCATACGTGTAGGTGCCAGTCGTTTCGTAAGTGGTTCCGTGCCACGTGTAGCTCTCGCATGAGATCTTGGTCTCTACATTGTGTGTGCCGTAGTGGACCGTCAGCTTCAGCGTATCGACACTGGGACAGCCGTGGTCGTTGTTGTAAGCGTAGGTGTACGTGCCCGACGTGGCGTAAGTAGTGCCGTGCCAGGTGAAACTTTCGCACGCGGTTTCTGTTACGACGTTATGTGTGCCGTAGTGAACCGTCAGCTTCAGCGTATCGACACTGGCGCAGCCGTTAGCGTTATTGTAAGCGTAGGTGTACGTGCCCGACGTGGTGTAGGTCGTGCCATGCCAGGTGAAGCTCTCACACGTGGTCTCGGTCACAACATTGTGCGTGCCGTAGAGGACGGTCAGTTTCAGCGTGTCGACACTGGCGCAACCGTAGGCGTTGTTGTAAGCGTAGGTGTAAGTGCCCGATGTGGTGTAAGAGGTTCCGTGCCATGTGTAGCTCTCGCACGAGGTCTTGGTCTCGACATTGTGTGTGCCGTAGTGGACGGTCAGCTTCAGCGTGTCGACACTAGGACAGTCATCGGCGTTGTTGTAAGCGTAGGTGTAAGTCCCCGACGTAGTGTAAGTTGTTCCGTGCCAGGTGAAGCTCTCACACGCGGTCTCGGTCACGACATTGTGGGTGCCGTAGTGGACGGTCAGCTTCAGCGTATCGACACTGGCGCAGCCGTGAGCGTTGTTATAAGCGTGGGTGTAAATGCCTGATGAGGTGTGTGTTTGCCCGTGCCAGGTGTAACTCTCACAGGCTGTCTCGGTCACGACATTGTGGGTGCCGTGGTGGATGGTGAGGTGCAGCGTGACCGCGCTGTCCGCGCCGTGGATGTCGGTGAAGTGCCGCGTGTAGTCGCCGGAAGTGGTGAACGTCTCGCCGTTCCAGGTGTACGACTCGCAGTCCGTGGCGCTGAACTCAGTGGCGGAAGAGAGGTAAATGGTCAGATGCAGCGTGTCCACCTGCGTGCAGTTGTGACTGTCGGGATGGGAGTTGAGGTATGTGCCGGACTGCGTGTAAGTCTGGCCGTTGCCGCCCGTCCAGGTGTAGGTGTCGTAGGCGGTGACGGTGTAGGACTGGTGTACGGGATGGTTGACGGTGAGCTTCAGCGTATCCACACTGGCGCAGCCGTAGATGTTTTCGTAAGCGTAAGTGTAAGTGCCTGATGTGTTGTGGGTTTGCCCGTGCCAAGTGTAGCTCTCACAAGCCGTTTGCGTCTCCACGTTGTGTGTGCCATGGTGGATCGTCAACTTCAGCGTATCGACGCTCGGACAGCCATCGGCGTTGTTGTAGGAGTGGGTGTATGTTCCTGAGGTGTTGTGGGTTTGCCCGTGCCAAGTGTAGCTCTCGCATGCCGTGTGCGTTTCCACATTGTGTGTGCCGTAGTGGATGGTCAGCTTTAGCGTGTCCACACTGGGACAGCCGTCGGCGTTATTGTAAGCGTAGGTGTAAGTTCCTGATGTAGTGTAAGTCTGCCCGTGCCAAGTGAAACTTTCGCAGGCGGTCTGTGTCACGACATTGTGGGTGCCGTGGTGGATGGTCAATTTCAGCGTATCCACGCTGGCGCAGCCGTAGGTGTTGTTATAAGCGTAAGTGTAAGTTCCTGATGTGCTGTGGGTTTGCCCGTGCCAAGTGTAGCTCTCACATGCGGTTTTCGTTTCCACATTGTGTGTGCCGTAGTGGATGGTGAGGTGCAGCGTGACAGCACTGTCCGCGCCATGAATGTCGGTGAAGTGCCGCGTGTAGTTGCCGGATGTGGTGAACGTCTCGCCGTTCCAGGTGTAAGACTCGCAGTCCGTGGCACTGAAATCCGAGGAGGTGGAGTGGTAAACGGTCAGATGCAGTGTGTCCACTTGCGTGCAGTTGTGATTGTCGGGGTGGGGGTTGAGGTAAGCGCCAGACTGCGTGTAAGTCTGCCCGTTACCGTCCGTCCAAGTGTAGGTGTCATAGGCGGTGACGGTATAGGATTGGTGTGCGGGATGGTTCACGGTCAGTTTTAACGTGTCCACGCTGGCGCAGCCGAGATCGTTGTTGTAAGCGTAGGTGTATGTGCCTGACGTGGTATGGGTTTGCCCGTGCCATGTGTAGCTCTCGCACGCCGCCTCGATTTCCACTTTATGTGAGCCGTGGTGAATGGTCAGCTTCAGCGTGTCGGTGCTTGGACAGCCGGAGGCGTTGGTGTAGTTATACGTGTAAGTGCCTGATGTGGTGTGTGTTTGCCCGTGCCATGTGTAACTTTCGCACGCAGACATTGTTTCCACATTATGCGTGCCGTAGAGGATGGTCAGGTGGAGGGTATCCGTACTTGGGCAGTCAAAGCTGTTGTAATAGTCATACGTGTAAGTGCCAGACGTGGTGTATGTATTCTCGTGCCAGGTGTAGCTTTCGCATGCCGTGTGCGTTTCCACATTGTGTGTGCCGTAATGGACGGTCAGCTTGAGGGTGTCGGCACTGGAACAGCCGTTGGTATTCGTGTAGTGGTATACGTAAGTTCCTGATGTCGTGTAGGTTGTTCCATGCCATGTATAGTTGTCGCAAGCCGTGTGCGTCACAACGTTGTGTGTGCCGTGGTTAATGGTCAGTTTCAGCGTGTCGGTGCTGGGGCAGCTGTGGGCATTGGTGTAGTCATACGTGTATGTTCCTGATGTGGTGTGGGTTTGTCCGTGCCAGGTATAGCTTTCGCACGCGGACTTCGTCTCGACATTGTGCGTGCCGTAGTGGATAGTCAGCTTGAGGGTGTCGACACTGGGACAGTCATTGGTATTGGTGTAGTGGTACTCGTATGTTCCTGACGTCGTGTAAGTTTGCCCGTGCCAGGTGTAGCTTTCGCATGCCGTATGCGATTCCACATTGTGCGTGCCGTAGTGGACGGTCAGCTTGAGGGTGTCGGCACTGGGGCAGCCGTTGGTATTCGTGTAGGGGTACACGTAAGTTCCCGATGTGGTGTAGGTTGTACCGTGCCACGTGTAACTGTCGCAAGCTGTGTGGGTCACGACATTGTGGGTGCCGTGGTTAATCGTCAGCTTCAGCGTATCGACACTGGCGCAACCGTAGGTGTTATCATAGTAATACTTGTAAATACCTGAGGATGTGTAAGTCGTTCCGTGCCAGGTGTAGCTTTCACAAGCGGACTTTGTCTCCACATTATGCGTGCCGGTATGGATAGTCAGCACTAACGTGTCCAAGACCGGGCAGCCGCTGCCATCGATGTAAGAATGGTGGTAAGTGCCTGATGTGGTGTAGGGTGTTCCGTACCAGGTGTAGCTTTCACAGGCCTCTTGGGTGTAGGTCTGGCCCGTCGGGTCGCAGAGCCCGCTCAATGTGATACTGCCTCGTGCGGGTGCCTTGCAGCCGTTGCTCCACACCGCCCATACGTCGTAATTGTAGGTGCCGTTGTAATAGACATTGTCGTCGTAAGAGGTGTTGCCGGTCGTGCCGAGTGTTGTGGTGTTGCGGTCTATTTGGTAGTGCGTCAGCGTGATAGGCACATCTTCAATGGTGCCTTTCAACGCAAAACAGTAGGAATTATTGAAGAATTCGCTCCAAGAATTATTTGAAGCTGTTGAGCTTTTGAATAAACAACCTTTCTTGCTCACGTATGGCGTTCCCATAACGAAGGGGTAGCTAGTGTTAGGCGCTTCCACATAGATACCGAACCACAATTCCTTGCTGGCGTCGATGGTGACAGGGTTGTTAAGCATTATGGTGTTCCAGGATCCATTGTTAAGCGAGGAGAGATTCACATCTTGATTGACGACTTGCGTTCCGGAATTGAAATTATAGGCTCCGTTTGTTGAGCCTCCCTGATATACCACAATTCTGTAAGTGGTGGCTCCGGATACGGGGTAAAAGGAGACCGCTGTCAGCAGTTTGCCGTTGTAGATGGTAAGATCCGCGGGAACAAATCGTTGCACAAGATAATGTCGGTTGTTACTCATTCCGTAGTAGGCAGAAACAGCGTTCGTCCATGTCAGATCCTGTTGTGTGACGACTTGGGCGGCGGGAGCGTTCCAACTTAACCCAATCGTATTGCCCGATTGCGAAATCACAAGATTTTGGGGCGGGTCACACTCGTCTGTACTCTGCCCGCTCAGCGGCACCGTGGCGCTCAAGCTGCCCGAAGTCAGTGTCACCAGGCCGTTTTCGTAGTCACTGTTGTTGGAGGTCGGGGTGTATTTCACGTAGAGGAGTCCTCCCGTGGACGGAAGGGTGGCCGACGTGGCGAAGCTCGTACCGTTCGTGCTAATGCGGAAGTTCCCCGTCACGTTTGCCGTAATGGATGATGTCAGGCCGCTGCCGCTCACCACAACGGTCTTGACAAGCGTGCCGAAGCCGTGGTTGGCGAAGAAATCCAGTGCCTCCGGTGTGGTAGAGATGTTCGCCACATTGGTGAAAGACTTCTGCGCCGAGGCACTGCAGCCGTTGTTCCAGTTGGCGGTGACGGTATAGTTATAGGTGCTTGTACTGCTCACATAATCCGAGAAGTTGGTACTTGCGGTGGTGCCGAGGGTGGTGCCGTCCCGGGAGACGGTGTAGTTGGCCACCGTCTGCACGTTTGTCACGATGCCGGATATGCAGAACGAATAGTAGGAACTGAGTTCGCTCCACGAAATGGAACTTCCGGAGTACATTCCGGCGATGCATCCTTTCGTTGGCTTAGCTTGTGAGCAGAGGGGGGCACAATGGGTTCCGCCAGGAGCCTCCACACAGACACCGAACCATAGCTCCTGTGTGGCATCTATTATAATCGGTGTGTTGAGCGTGACGGTGTTCCAGTCGTTCAGGGTCAGGGAACTCATGCTGAGGCTCTGCGAAAGGACCAGCGTGCCGGGGTTATAGCCGCCACTGTAGCTGCCGCCTTTATAGACCACGGCCGTGTAGGCGGTGGCATCCACGTCAGCGAAAAACTGGATGCTAGTAAGCGCCTGATTGTGGTAAGGGGCAAGGTCCTCGTTGCTGAAACGTTGCATCATGCACACTTTGTAGTTGTATCCAGAACCCCAATAGGTGTTGATGCTGTTCGACGACCAGGTCAAGGTGTGCGGGTTAGGTTCAATCACAGGAGTGTCCCATTGCAGGGCGATATTGTGTAAGTCTTGTGAGGAAATGCTCAGGTTTTCCGGCGGCAGACACGTAACGGTATTACTGTAGATGACGCCCGTTAGGAAGATGGTGTCCTTGAGAGTACCGGAGGACAGGGCGACGAAGCCGCTTTCGCTGCCGGAAGAGGCGGTGGGCTCGTAGCGTACATACAGCGTGCCGCCGGTATTAGTCATTGTCAGAGATGTGTGGAAGTTAGTGTTGTCGGTGCTGACTTTGAAGTTTCCCGTCGCGGTGGCCGTGATACCGCTGCTGAGGTGGGCGGTCAGAATTGGTGAGGATTGGCTGGCGCTGACGGTTCCCGCCTCGGTGATGAACGACATGGACGAGAGACCTGCCATCAACATGGACTGCGAGGCATCGATGCCGATGACAGCCTGCTGGTCAATGTTGAAGTTGTTGCCTCCCGGATTCAGGTTCGACAGGGTGAAAAAGCCATCGCAGTAGCCGTTCCATCCCCAGTTGAAGTGAAAGTTGTTGCTGTTGTCGTAGGCATCGCACACGAAGGCGTGACCGCCGGTGCCGCTGCCGCGGTAAAGAATGGGCCGCATGCCGTTCAACTCCCCCTTAAGTATCGCAATCCATTCGCTTTCCGTGTAGTCTTCCTTGTCGATTTCGTGTACACCGCTGTAGCCGAAATAGGTGTTGAACGCGATGGCGGCATAGTAGGTGGAGGCTCCGCTGCCGTCAACCCCGTACATCATGTCAACGGACACGCCGCAGTGATACATCAATTTTGCCACTTCGTTGATTTGGGCTGCGGGGCTGCTGCTGTTCACCGAAAATGGCATCAGACTGTAGTCGTAGGTTGTTGCCGAGAAGTCCACGCTCAGTATCCCATAGTCGCCGTAGCCGTATGCGGCGTTGTCTGCCGAGTAGCTGTGGCTGCCGACGCCTTGTGTGGGGTACTGCCAGTAGCGGATAATCTGGGCCATGGCCGTGGCCACACAGCCCGTTAGGGCGTGCCCGTCGTAACTGTTCGCGTCGGCAGGACACTGCGCGTTATAAGGGTAGCTCTGGCCCCAGGTGGTCTGTATCAGCGGATCCATTGCGGCGGTGGTAGCCATTACCGGCACCTCGTTGGAGAGCCACTGGTTCCACGCATTCACGTTCTCCTCGCAGTCCGCATCGGAGAGATGCTGGATGGCGTAGGCGATTTGCTGGGTGTATTGGTCAAGAAACCCTCTCAGATTCTCCGGCATGTTGTCGCCGCTGAAGCCCGTCTCGGTGGAGTAGGCGAGGATGGGCAACACCCTCGTGTCGGCAGAGATCATCACGAACTGCCCGCCGAAGTCGAACACGTAGAAGGCATTCACCTGTGCTGTCTGAAGGCCGCCCGCACCCTGCTGTGACGGAATCCGTTCCACGTATGTTAGCTGGGCAAGGTCGGGACTCACCGAACGCCCCATCCGCCAATTGTAGAAATTGGTGGCCGCCTTGCGCGCCATCGTGCTGTCCACCGTCGAGGCATACAGAGAATTAGTGATTGCTAATGTGCTGATACACAGAATGTAAAAAAGCCGAAGTAAACGTTTATTTTTCATATCGGATTCGATTTCGTCAATGCATAATATACCATTATAACAAACGGCAAAATTACAGTTTTTTCCGTTCCGTTGGACAATGAAAACCTGTTTATTTTTGAGCTTCGGATATAAAAAAGTAGAGACGCACATTTCGCGTCCCTACCAGTGTTGTAAAGTAGAGACGCAAAATTTTGCGTCTCTACCTCAACGGTCAAAGTCAAAGGTCAACGTCCCCTCACAACTACCTTTCTCGTCGCTGTCCTTCCGTCATCGAGCCGCACCTTCACGAAGTATTGGCCGGAGGCAAAACTGGAGACATCCACCTGCAGAAACTCGGCCCCGTCGTTCTCTTTCATGAAGACCAGCTGGCCGTCGGCGTTGAAGATATCGATGTGCCGCATCTCCTCGCCCTTGATGTTGAGGATATGGTTGGTCGGGTTCGGGAACACCTCAATGCCGGAGAGGTCATGGTCGTCGATGCCGACCGTAATGGTCAGGTGCAGCGTCACGGTGGAGTCGCAGCCGTTGGCGGCTTGGAAAACCTGGGTGTAATCGCCTGTCTCACACAGAGTTTCTGAGTTCCATTCGTAGCAGGAGTCCGTGGTGGTGACTTCGACAATTTCAGTCACCGAATAGTTGATGGTCAAGTGGAGGGTATCGGTACTTTCGCAGTCGTCGGTGTTGTTGTAGGCAAACGTGTAGCTACCCGATGTGGTGTACTCCGTGTCATGCCAAATGAAGCTCTCGCAGGCCGTCTCTGTTTCGACATTGTGCGTACCGTGGTTGACGGTCAGGTGCAGGGTGACAGTGGAGTCGCAGCCCGCTGCATTGGTAAACGTCTGCATATAGTCGCCGCTGGTCGTGTACGTCTGGCCGTTCCATTCGTAACTTTCGCATACCGTTTCTGCGAATTCTGTAAGATCTTCGGGATTAATCGTTAGGTGGATTGTATCAACACTGGCGCAGCCGTCATTGTTAGTGTACTCGTAGGTGTAAACACCTGACGTGGTGAAGGTTTCGCCGTGCCAGATGAAGCTTTCACAAGCCGTTTCGATTTCAACATTGTGTGTACCGTGATTGACGGTTAGCTTCAAGGTGTCGACACTGGCGCAGCCGAGGTCGTTGATGTACTCGTAAGTGTAAGTTCCAGATGTAGTGTACTCCATGCCGTGCCAAATGAAGCTCTCGCACGCCGTTTCAATCTCAACATTGTGAGTGCCGTAGTTTACCGTCAGCTTCAATGTGTCCACGCTGGCGCAACCGAGGTTGTTGGTGTACTCGTAAGTGTAAGTTCCAGACGTAGTGTACTCCATGCCGTGCCAGGTAAAGCTTTCACATACTGTTTCGGTTTCAACATTGTGAGTGCCGTAGTTTACCGTCAGCTTCAAGGTGTCCATGCTGGCGCAGCCGTCGGCATTGTCGTATTCGTAGGTGTAAGTTCCCGATATGTCGTAAGTAGTTCCGTGCCAGGTGAAACTCTCGCAAGCAGTCTCGGTTATGGCGTTGTGCGTGCCGTAGTTGACGGCCAGGTGGAGCGTATCGACGCTGGCGCAGCCGTCGGCATTGTCGTACTCGTAGGTGTAAGTTCCTGATGTGTCGTAAGTCGTTCCGTGCCAAGTGAAGATCTCGCACGCGGTCTCGTTTTCGACATTGTGTGTGCCATAGTAGATGGTCAGGTGGAGGGTGTCTGCACTTTCGCAGTCGTCGACGTTGTCGTACTCGTAGATGTAGGTGCCCGAGGTGGTGTAAGTCGTGCCATGCCAGGTGAACTCCTCGCAGGCCGTTTCATTCTCGACGTTGTGTGTGCCGTAGTAGACAGTCAGATGGAGGGTGTCGGCACTTTCGCAGTCGTCGGCATTGTCGTACTCGTAGATATAGGTGCCCGATGTGGTGTAAGTCGTTCCGTGCCAGGTGAAGTTCTCACAAGCGGTTTCAGTTTCCACATTGTGTGTCCCGTAGTGGACGGTCAGGTGGAGGGTGTCGGTACTTTCGCAGTTGTCGGCGTTGTCATACTCGTAGGTGTAGGTACCCGAGGTGGTGTAAGTCGTTCCGTGCCAGGTAAACTCCTCGCAGGCCGTTTCATTCTCGACGTTGTGTGTGCCGTAGTAGACAGTCAGATGGAGGGTGTCGGCACTTTCGCAGTCATCGGCATTGTCGTACTCGTAGATATAAGTGCCCGAGGTGGTGAAAGTCGTGTCGTGCCAAGTGAAGCTTTCGCAAGCGGTTTCGGTTTCCACATTGTGTGTGCCGTAATAGATGGTCAAGTGGAGGGTGTCGGCACTTTCGCAGTCATCGGCATTGTCGTACTCGTAGATATAAGTGCCCGAGGTGGTGAAAGTCGTGCCGTGCCAAGTGAAGCTTTCGCAAGCGGTTTCGGTTTCCACATTGTGTGTGACGTAATAGATGGTCAAGTGGAGGGTATCGGCACTTTCGCAGTCGTCGGCATTGTCATACTCGTAGATGTAGGTGCCCGAGGTGGTGAAAGTCGTGCCATGCCAGGTGAAGCTCTCACAAGCGGTTTCAGTTTCGACATTGTGCGTGCCGTAGTAGACGGTCAGGTGGAGAGTATCGGCACTTTCACAGCCATCGGCATTGTCGTACTCGTAGGTGTAGGTGCCCGAGGTGGTGTATGTCGTCCTGTGCCAGGTGAAGCTCTCACAAGTGGTTTCGGTCTCGACATTGTGCGTGCCGTAGTAGACGGTCAGGTGGAGAGTATCGGCACTTTCACAGCCATCGGCATTGTCGTACTCGTAGGTGTAGGTGCCCGAGGTGGTGTATGTCGTCCTGTGCCAGGTGAAGCTCTCACAAGTGGTTTCGGTCTCGACATTGTGGGTGCCATAGTGGACGGTCAGTTTCAGCGTGTCGACACTGGCGCAGCCGTTGGTGTTGGTGTACGGATGCGTGTAGGTGCCGGAGGTGGTGTACGTATGTCCATGCCAGGTGAAGCTCTCACAAGCGGTTTCCGTTTCGACATTGTGGGTGCCATAGTGGACAGTCAGTTTCAGCGTGTCGACACTGGCGCAGCCGTCAGCGTTAGTGTAGGCATACGTGTAAGTGCCTGTTGTGTCGTAAGTTGTCCCGTTCCAAGTGTAGCTTTCGCACGAGATTTTCGTCTCAATGTTGTGGGTGCCGTAGTGGACGGTCAGATGCAGCGTATCGGCACTGGCGCAGCCGTAGTCGTTGTTGTAAGCGTAGGTGTAAGTTCCCGACGTGTTGTAAGTCGTGCCGTGCCAGGTGAAGCTCTCACAAGCGGTTTCCGTTTCGACATTGTGGGTGCCGTAGTTAACCGTCAGTTTCAAGGTGTCGACACTGGCGCAGCCGTAGCCGTTGTTGTAAGCGTAGGTGTAAGTTCCCGATGTGGTGTAGGTCGTGCCGTGCCAGGTGAAGCTTTCGCAAGCGGTCTCGGTCACGACATTGTGCGTACCGTGGTTCACCGTCAGGTGCAGGGTGACGACAGAGTCACAACCGTTGGCGGCGGTGAAGGTCTGCACGTAGTCGCCAGTCTCATAATAAACCGAGTTGTTCCATGCGAAACTTTCGCAGGCCGTTTCTGCGTATTCCGCACTTTTCGCATAGTTCCGCGTAAAATGCAGGGTGTCAACGCTCGGACAGCCGTCAGCGTTGTTGTAGGCATACGTGTAAGTGCCGGTCGCTTCGTAAGTTGTCCCGTGCCAGGTGAAGCTTTCGCAAGCGGTCTCGGTTTCGACGTTGTGCGTGCCGTAGTGGACGGTCAACTTCAGCGTATCGACACTGGGACAGCCGTAGTCGTTGTTGTAAACGTAGGTGTAGGTGCCCGAGGTGGTGTAAGTCGTCCCGTGCCAGGTGAAGCTTTCGCAAGCGGTCTCGGTTTCGACGTTGTGCGTGCCGTAGTGGACGGTCAACTTCAGCGTGTCCACACTGGCGCAACCATCGTTGTTGTTGTAAGCGTAGGTGTAAGTTCCCGATGTGGTGTAGGTCGTGCCGTGCCAGGTGAAACTTTCGCAAGCGGTCTCGGTCACGACATTGTGCGTACCGTGGTTCACCGTCAAGTGCAGGGTGACGACAGAGTCACAACCTTTGGCGGCGGTGAAGGTCTGCACGTAGTCGCCAGTTTCATAATAAACCGAGTTGTTCCATGCGAAACTTTCGCAGGCCGTTTCTGCGTGTTCCGCACTTTTCGCATAGTTCCGCGTAAAATGCAGGGTGTCAACGCTCGGACAGCCGTCAGCGTTGTTGTAGGCATACGTGTAAGTGCCGGACGCTTCGTAAGTTGTCCCGTGCCAAGTAGAACTTTCGCAAGAGGTCTTCATCTCAACATTGTGTGTGCCGTAGTTGACGGTGAGCTTCAAGGTGTCAACACTGGCGCAACCATAGGCGTTGTTGTAACTATAGGTGTAAGTTCCCGAGGTGGTGTAAGTTGTTCCGTGCCAGGTGAAACTCTCGCAGGCGGTCTCGGTCACGACATTGTGGGTGCCGTAATTCACAGTCAGTTTCAAGGTGTCGACACTGGCGCAACCGTAGCCGTTGTTGTAGCTATAGGTGTAAGTTCCCGAGGTGGTGTAAGTTGTTCCGTGCCAGGTGAAACTCTCGCACGCGGTCTCCGTTACGACATTGTGTGTGCCGTAGTTAACCGTCAGTTTCAAGGTGTCGACACTGGCGCAACCGTGACCGTTGTTGTAGCTATAGGTGTAAGTCCCCGAGGTGGTGTAGGTATGTCCATGCCAGGTGAAACTCTCGCATGCGGTCTCTATTACGACATTGTGGGTGCCGTAGTTAACCGTCAGTTTCAAGGTGTCGACACTGGCGCAGCCGTAGTCGTTGTTGTAGCGATAGGTGTAAGTTCCAGACGTGGTGTAAGTTGTACCGTGCCAAGTAAAACTTTCGCAGGCCGTCTCGGTTTCCACATTGTGGGTGCCGTAATTGACGATCAGATGCAGCGTATCGACGCTCGGGCATCCGAGACCATTGGTGTACGGATAGGTGTAGGTGCCGGACGTGGTGTATGTCTGCCCATGCCAAGTATAGCTTTCGCACGCCGTGTATGTCACGACATTGTGCGTGCCGTGGTTAATGGTCAGCTTCAGCGTGTCCACACTGGCACATCCGTATGAATTGTTGTAGTAATACTGGTAAGTGCCTGAAGAGGTGTAAATTGTTCCGTGCCAGGTGTAACTTTCACAAGCGGACTCTGTCTCCACATTATGTGTGCCGGTATGGATAGTCAGCACTAACGTGTCTAAGACTGGACAGCCGCCGCCATCAAGGTAGGTGTGGTGGTAAGTGCCTGATTTGTTGTAAGGTGTTCCGTACCAGGTATAACTTTCACAGGCCTCTTGGGTGTAGGTCTGGCCTGCCGGGTCGCAGAGCCCGCTCACGGTTATGCTGCCCCGTATGGGTGCCTTGCAGCCGTTGCTCCACACCGCCCATACGTCGTAGTTGTAGGTGCCGTTGTAAGTAATACTGTCGTCATAGAAGGTGTTTCCAGTTGTGCCAACTGTTGTTACGTTGCGGTCGATTTGATAATTCGTCAACGAAAGGGGAGCGTCTTCAACCGTGGCGTTCAGCACAAAACAGTATGTGTTGTGATAATAGGAGTTGGCAAGGTATTCAACCCAGTCGTTGTCTGAATCGGTCGCAGTTTTGGAGATGAGCCCCTTCTTTACGTAAGGGGAGCCCACATAGATGGGATAGGTGCCGGCTGGAGATTCCAAATAAATGCCGTACCACAGCTCTTGACTGGCATCGATGGTGACGGGCGTGTTAAGGGGAATGGTGTTCCAGTAGCCCATGGTCAACGAAGAAATTTCCACATTTTGATTAACGACTTGTGTTCCGGATTGGAGATAGGTGGCAGTGCGTATCTTTCCACCTTGATAAACCACGATTCTGTACGTGGTGACATCGGGACTTGCGATGAAAGAGACTGCCGTGAGCCGTTTCCCGTGATAGGGGGCGAGGTCGTTGGTGTCGAAACGGTGAACGATATAGCGCTGGATACTGCTGTTGGCGCTTCCGAATCCTATGAAGTCGGTGTTCTCGTACCATGTCAAAGGCTGCTGCGTGATAACTTGTGCGGCGGGAGCGCTCCAACTTAACCCAACGGTATTGCCTGATTGCGAAATCACAAGGTTTTGCGGGGGATTGCACTCGTCGCAGCTCTGACCGGCCAGTGATACCGTGGCGTTCGAATTGCCCGAAGTTAGCGTCACCAGACCGGTCTCATATTCGCTGCTGTTAGAGGTGGGGGCGTATTTCACGTAAAGAATCCCTCCAGTCTTCGGTAGGGTGGCCGATGTGGCGAAAGCTGTGCCGTTGGTGCTGACCAGAAAGTTGCCAGTCATGGATATGTTTATGGCCGACGAAAGGCCGATACCGCCCACGGCGACGGTCTTGACGAGCGTGCCATGGCCGTGGTTGGAGTAGAAGCTCAGTATCTCGGGTGAGGCGGATATGCTCATCACATTGGTGAAAGACCTCTGCGCGGAGGCACTGCAACCGTTACTCCAGTTGGCCGTGACAGTGTAATGATACGTGTTTGTACCGGTCACATGATCCGTGTAGTTAGTGTTCGAAGTGGTGGCGAGGGTGGAACCATCTCGGGATATGGTGTAGTTGGTTAGCGTTTGCGCGTTCTTCACGGTACCTAAAAGACAGAATGAATAGGTTTGGCTTAATTCCGACCAGGAGACCGATTCTGCGTTATGGGTGCCCATAATGCATCCTTTCGTTGGCATGATCTCCTGATTCGTGACAGGTAGGGAGGTGCTCGCTGATTCCACATATATGCCAAACCAGAGTTCCTGGGTGGCATCCACCACGACGGGGGTGCTAAGCGTGACCGTGTTCCATGCGTTCAGGGTCAGGGAACTCAACGGAATGTTTTGAGATAAGACCTGCGTACCTGCATCGTAGCCGCCGTTGTAGCTGCCGCCTTGATAAACCACGGCTTTGAAGGTCGAAATACCGCTTCTTGCGTAGAATGTGATGCTTGTAAGAGCTTGGTTGTGATAAGGGACGAGATCCTCACTGCTGAACCGTTGCAACAAGCTCACCTTGTAGTTGTTGCCGATGCCGAGGTTCGTTGTGTAAGTTTGTGATGACCAGGAGAGGGTGTGCGGGTCGGGGTCTATTACGGGCACATCCCAATGGAGGGAGATGCTGTGGAGGTCTTGTGAGGAGACGTTCAGATTATCCGGCGGCAGACAATGAGGCGTGTTGTCAAAGAGGATGCCTTTCAGGTAAAAGGTTTCTTGGACGGATCCGGAGACAAGCGTGACGAAACCGTATTCCGTGCCGCTGGTAGAGGTGGGTTCGTGGCGCACGTACAGGGTCCCGCCGGTGCTGCCCAATGTCAGGGAAGTGTAGAAGTTGGTGTTGTCGGTGCTGATTTTGAAGTTGCCAGTCACGGTAGCCGTGATGCCGCTGCTGAGGTGGGCCGTCAGTATTGGCGTGGATTGACTGGCGCTGATAGTCCCTGCTTCGGTGAGGAATGTCATGGACGAGACACCGGCTTGAATTAGAGGTTGCGAGGCGTCGATGCCGATGACAGCCTGCTGGCCGCTACTGAAGTTGTTTCCCCCAGGGGTCAGGCTTGACAAAGTGTAGTAGCCATCGTAGTAGCCGCCCCAACCCCAGTTGAAGTGAAAGGAGTTGCTGTTGTCGTAGCCGTCACACACGAAAGCGTGGCCACCGGTGCCGCTGCCGCTGTAAAGGATAGGACGCAAACTGTTCAGTTCCCCTTTAAGCAGCGCGATCCAGTTTTCGTCCGTGTAGCTGCTTCTGTATTTCTCGATTACGCCGCTGTAGCCGAAATAGGTGTTTAGGGCATAGGCGGCGTTATGGGTGGAGGCTCCGCTGCCGTTGGTGCCGTATATCATGTCAACGGACACACCGCAGTGATACATCAGTTTTGCCACTTCGTTGATTTGAGCTGCCGGGCTGCTGGGGCTCAGCGAGAGGGGCATCAGGCTGTAGTCGTAGGTGGCGGCCGAGAAGTCCACGCTCTGTACGCCATAGTCGCCGGAGTAGCTATGGCTGCCGATACCTTGTGTGGGGTACTGCCAGTAGCGGATAATCTGGGCCATGGCGGTGGCCACGCAGCCCGTGACGACGTGTCCGCCTGAGCCGGACGGATCCTCAGGGCATTGTGCATTGTAAGGGTACGACTGGCTCCAGGAGGTCTGCACTAACGGCCCCACCGTGGCTGCAGTTGCCATCACCGGCATCTCGTTGGAAAGCCATTGGTTCCAGGCATTCACGTTCTCCTCGCAGTCTGCGTCGGAGAGATGCTGGATGGCGTAGGCAATCTGTTGGGTGTACATGTCGAGGAACCATCCCAGAGTCTCCGGTACGTCATCGCCGCTGAAGCCCGTCTCGGTGGAGTAGGCGAGGATGGGCAGCACCCGCGTGTCGGCGGAGACCATCACAAACTGCCCGCCGAAATCAAACACGTAGAACGCGTTCACCTGTTCCGTCTGAAGGCCGCCTGCACTTTGCTGTGACGGAATCTGTTCCACGTAGGTCAGCTGGGCCTGCTCGGGACTCACCGAACGCCCCATCCGCCAATTGTAGAAGTTGGTGGCGGCCTTGCGCGCCATTGTGCTGTCAACTGGTGAGGCTGACAATGGGTTATTGATTGTTAATATGCTGATACATAGGATATAAAAAAGCCGAAGTAAACGTTTGTTGTTCATGCCGGATTCATTTTTGTCAATGTACAATACACCATTGTAACAAAATGGCAAAATTAAAGTTTTTTCTATATCCTGGGCATCAAAGAAACCCCAAAAAAACGTAGAGACGCAAAATTTTGCGTCTCTACAAAAGGGTGTGCCGAGAAAGTCGTGCCGTTTACCGGCGGCTTACAACGACTTTTCGTGTCGCCGTCCTTCCGTCACCGAGCAGCACTTTCACGAAGTATTGGCCGGCGGCAAAACCGGTGACATCTACCTGCAGCAAGTCAGCCCCGTCGTTCTCTTTCGTGTAGATCAGCTGGCCGTCGGCGTTGAAGATGTCGATGTGTCGCATCTCCTCGCCCTTGATGTTGAGGATGTGGTTGGTCGG
>Ga0265299_10001663_pt1 | contig 24583 bp, 21 predicted proteins | sample AusTroGonzalo_MG_4_FD_193485 | JGI IMG/M metagenome (GOLD analysis project Ga0265299, IMG submission 193485) | Bovine rumen microbial communities from tropical cattle in Woodstock, Queensland, Australia - Gonzalo_02 | ecosystem: Host-associated > Mammals > Digestive system > Stomach > Rumen ... | reverse complement strand
ACTTGATGATCGTTGACGCTCCTCCGGCAGTTCAGGGCAACACCAGCGGTAACGTGATGCGTGAAGCTACTCTCGAAACTGGCGCTAAGGTGATGATTCCGCTCTTCATCGAAAACAACACCAAGATCCGCGTCGATACTCGCGACGGTTCTTACCTCGAACGCGCTAAGTAATAGACCGCTCGATAGACCGCTCGGTTCTATTGCAATCGAAAAAGGCTCCCGTTAAACGGGAGCTTTTTTTGTCTTTAGCGGATTGTCGCTTACTTCTGCAGCAGGTAGAATGCCTTAAGCCATACGCGCATCCGCCTCCAGTCGCTATAGTCCGGACGCTGGAAGTCACTGTTGAAACGGTGTATGATGAAGTCGGTTAGCGCAAAGTCTCCGACCTTGATTCCGCTTACGTTGTTTTCGTAAAACTCCTGCGAAAGTTCAAGGACTGTGTCCGTGATGGTTTCGCCATCGATTGCGATTGTAAGGTGCTCGTTGTAGAGGACCAAGGCGACATGGTGCTTTTTGCCATCGAAGATTTTTGAAGTTCCGTAGATTTTACTTGAAGACTCGATGCCCGTATGGACTTGGAAGCAGATAGATTTCGAATCATCTTCGCAGCGTGCAATGTCAAATCCGACATTTTCACCAGCGGATAGAATCTTCGAGAAATCTGCAGTAGCTTCTTCCGTATCGATCCAGAAACTTGCGAGGAATGCGGTATCGCGCGATTCGTATTCAGTCGTTCCTTCGCAGTCGTCGTCCCAATAAGAAGATGCAACCTGGTTTGCGTTGGAATTTGCTTTTTTATAGAATACCATTGGGCAATTGCTGACATGGTACTTATGCAGCTTGTATAGCGTATCGGGCAGGGTAAATCCCGGTTCAACGGATGCGATGATGTGCGCTCCTCGTGGCAAGTAGTAACGGTCCTTGGAAACATAAGTGTTGTCGAGCCAACGAGACACGGGCATGTCTTTATTCATTTCCTTGAACATTCCCCAAAAACGGTTTGCATCGTCGTCGTTTTCTGCGTGGATGAGTTCGACTTCGTAACCGTTGCCTGCCAGCAACCTGTCATAGCAATAGTCATGGGAATCGTTGAGCCGTCTTGCGAATTCATCTTTGGTGCGGATGGGGGCGAGTAGAAAATCTAGCGACGGTTCTAAATCCATCGAATCCAACATTTTTGCGGCCTCTTTGGGGAGTGTTATTTGGAGCGTGTCTTCTGGATAGCCTCCAATTTCATGACCCCATATAACAGTGTCTCTGTGCCCGACGGTCCTCGATGTCAATATTGATGTTCGATGTTCGCCGAACCATATACGCATGTCGGATATCTCGCCTGCAGGGAAATTGTCGATGCTGACAAAATAATTGTTTTCAAAATCTTTTTTTGAAAATGTATGGCAAAGGAAGTTTGCTCCAAAGCAAATGGAATCCGCATAACTTTCTGCGGAGGAGCCGTAGCTGCTGTATAAATCGCCGAACTTATGCGTGCTCATCAAGACCGTAACATATTTTCGGACTCTTATAGGGATATAAAGTGAATCCTCTGTTCCTTCGTATACTCTATGGTATCTAGGATAGTCTGCATAGAAGGCGTAAAGAGAATCCTTTGCATATTTGGCTCTTACGAGTAGATGGTACTTGTAAGGGATATAAGTATGCTTATCTTTTTCGCGATCGAATAAGTAATATCCATTTTTGTCGGTCGTTGCCGAATCAATGTAATAGCCACGGCCGGTAGAATCATCGGTGTCGGTAAGGTAAACTTTGGCGTTCGGTACCGCATTGCTGTCGAGCGTGATTACGCGGCCCGAAAGAATCCAGTAAGCTTCCTTAGTTTGCTTTGATGTGCTTGGCTTTTCTGATTCTGGCGGGTTGGAATCTTCGTTAGCTGCGGTTGTAGCTTCGCTACATGATGCAAAAAACGATAGCGATGCAGCCAAAAATATAGATGGCCACATTTTAATGTTGTGGAATTTCATTATTTCTCCTTTTTTATACTAAACATCTTTTTTCGATGTCGTTTTGGGGATCGTCATCCTGAGGGGCGATGCACCGAAGGATCCAGTGACATTTAGAGAATTGCTTTCCTAAACACTCTCGCGACTTCGTCGGGATTATCGCTCTTGAGCCAGCTTAATGTTTCTGTGCCGCGGTAGCTCCAGGCGAATATGTTCTTGATTCCTGCGGCGCGGCTTTCGGTGACGGCGATGGCGAGGTCGTTCTCGCGTCCTGCTTCAATCTGGTAGGCCTTGATCCACATCTGTACGGATTTGCCATAGCGGTTTGCAACTTCGACGAGCTTGTTCGCGGTCTCGCGGTATTTTTCACGCACCCATTCTTCGCTGGCTCCACGTTCCCAGTACGGGTCGCTTGCGATTTCGTCAACGGCTTCGAGGCTTGCGACTTTGCTCCAGTCGTCGAGCCCTGCGGGGAACCACGGCGGGAGCATGCAAACGCAGTTGCGCTTGCCGCGGGCGTGAACGTCTTTTGTCATTTCGTCCAAGAATTCGATGAGGCTTTCTTCGCGGAATGCTTTGACGTTGTCCGTCAGTTCGGCGGGCATTTCATCGCCAAACTTTTTGCGGTACTTGGCGCGGCACGTCTCGCAACGGCAGCTCCAGTTGCTGAGCCCGCCTTTCTCAAAGTAAAAATGCGGTTCGTCCCAGAAGATGGTCGAAACGTCCGTGTCGCAGACGGTCTCAATCCACTTGTGCATGTACGCCCGGAATTCCGGATGGTTCGGGCAGGCGGCGACTTTCGGTTTCCCGTCTAATGCCACCTGGCACATGTCGTGATTGCGGGCGGTGAGTTCCGAATAAGCTTCGCCGCCAAACACGCGGCCGACGCCCCACGGGTTCACGTAAACGCTTAGGCCCATTACGGCAGACTCGTTTACGATCTGCTTCATGGTGTCGTAATAGTACTGCAGATCCTCTTCGCTCCACGTGTGGAGGACGGCGTTAAACCCCGCTTCTTTGATGTGGGTAAGGTCAACGAGAGCGAGCTTCGGGGAGCGCACTCCAAAATAGCTAACACCTTTTATCACGGTTAGAAACCTCTGTAGGTCTTGTTTCCGGTCCACTTAGCCCACTGGGGGCAGCCGTTCTTTTGCAAAACGTTTTCGAGCGTGGAGCTCCATTCTTCCTCGCTTACAGGACGCCTGATCCAGAAGGTGCTGTCCGCGATAGAATCTTCGGGGAGCGGCATGTCGTCCGGAATGATTTCGATAATCCAAGATTCCGGGATGGCGTTGTGCAGCTTCTTGCTGAAAGCGAGGTTCTTTTCGGTCGCATGGTCGGCATGGTCAAAGATGATGAGTGCCGGAGATTGACCGATGATCAATGCAGATTCCAAAAGGCTCTGGGCGCTTTCGATGGAATTGCAAGTATAAAGGGTGGAATCGTCTGCCAAATTTCCATGTTCCAACAGCCAGCGGAAAGTCCACTGGTTCAGTTTGTCAAGACTGCCGGGCGACGATGGCGTTATGAAAAAAATGTGTCCCACGGGGTAAAGTATAGAAAGTTTATTGTTAAATTATTGGGTGAAAAATTGATTTCCCCTGGAAAATGTTTATGAAATTCCCTGATCTTGGCGAATTCCGGTTCGTCAGCAAAATACTGGAGGGGGCTTTCCCTTTAAAAAACGAACCGCCATCTTATCGAAGCTGGCTTTCGGCAGGGGATGACTGTGCCATTTTTGACGGATGGCTTGTGACCAAGGACCTCTCGGTCGAGAACACGCACTTTAGGCTGGACTGGGCGAGTCCGGAACAGGCGGTCGAGAAGCACATTGTGTCCAACGTATCGGACATATCTTCGATGGGCGGTCGGCCCCGCATTGCGTTGTTTGGACTTTGCGTGAACAAGTCCTGGAGCAAAGAAACTTGCAACCGCATTGCCAGAGCCGTTGCGCAAGGCTTTGCGAGAAGAGGAATTACACTGATTGGCGGCGATACCGTTTCTGGCGAGGTGGGGATGTTCTCGACGACTCTCCTCGGAACGACGGACGGCGAAGCGACGCTCCTCCGCAGTGCGGCTAAACCGGGTGACCGCGTTTACGTGGGCGGGACGCTCGGAAAATCCGATGCGGGCCTTTGGCTCTTGATGAACCATCCTGAAGAAGCTTCGCGCTTCCAGAATCTTGTCGATTACCACCTGGCTCCTAAAATTTGCGAGGACATGGGGGCGGAACTGGCCAAAAATGGCGTCCGTGGCGCCTGCATGGATATCAGCGACGGGCTCAGTTCCGAGTCGAACCACTTGGCGCTCTCGTCGGGCGTTTCTATCGAAATTGACGAGAAAAAACTGCCCATTGACCAGGATGTGCTCGATATGTGCGATTATTTTGGCGTTTCACCTCTAAAATTTGCGCTAAATGGCGGTGAAGAATACGAACTTTTATTTACGGGAAATCTTACAAAAAGTATACTTGATAAAAAGTTCCCTAACCAAGGCGAAATTTTCGAGATTGGTTCGGTTTATGAAGGTTCTGGTGTATATTTAAATAAGCCAGATGGTGGAAGGATAATTTTAAACGCACAGGCGTGGTCGCATCTATGAAGGATTCAAGTGGTTTAGGACAGTTGCTGGTTCGCGTTAACCTGATTAACGAAGACCAGCTCAAGTACGCTGAGGACGAAGTCAAGTATCAGGCGCAACAGGGCAAGAAAGTTACCCTGGTGCAAATCCTTGTAAAGGCCGGAATGGTCAAGCGCGAAACTCTGACGGACATTTTGGGTGTCCAGATGCAGAGCGTGACCAAAAAACGCATTGGTGAAATGCTTTTGGACCAAGGCTTTATTACCCAGGACCAGTTGAACGAAGCTCTCGAAAAGCAGAAGACCTCGGGCGGTAAGCGCCTTGGCCGTGTGCTTGTCGATCTGAAGTTTATCGACGAGAAAAAGCTCACTGACATTCTGTGCTGCCAGTTCGAAGTTCCTTACGTCAAGCTCGATTCCATCCGTCTAGACGAAAAGGTTTATGAATTTATCTCTGAAGACCAGTGCAAGGCGAACAAGATTGTCCCGCTTTATGTAACGAAGGACGCCCGCCAGGCTCTCGTGGTCGCCATGGCGGACCCGACGAACGTGCGCCTCAGGGACTCCATCAAGTTCAAGGTCAAGCGCAATGTCGACGTGGTCATGGCTTCCGAACAGGACATCAAGAAGACCATCGATACGCTCTTTGCGGGCCACGGCCCTGCCGAAGAATCCCTTGCTGAACTTATCGGTTCTTCTAACGACGATGAACTCGAAACCGTCGAACGCGGCTCCGGCAACAGCGACGAGCCGGAACTTTCTGATGAAGAAGGCCGTCAGGTCGTGAAGATCGTGACGACCTTGATCCACGAAGCTATTGCTCGTCACGCATCCGATATTCACTTGGAACCGCAGGAAACATTCCTCAAGTTGCGCTACCGTATTGACGGTGACTTGCAGGTAATGTCCCCGATTCCCGCACGACTCATGCCGCAGATCCTTTCGCGTATTAAGCTTTTGTCCAAAATGGACATCGCTGAAAAACGTAAACCGTTGGACGGCCGCTTTACCGTGCGTTACAAGGGTGCCGAAGTTGACCTTCGTGTGAGCTCGTTCCCGATTTCTCTGCGTAAGCGCGGCGTTTGCGAAAAAATCGTTATGCGTATTTTGGACCCGAACTCGGGTCAGTTCCCGCTTAAGGAAATGGGCTTCGACCCGCGCGTGCTCAAGCAGTTTATCGATGCGATTAATGCCCCGAACGGCATTGTGCTGGTGACCGGCCCGACGGGTTCCGGTAAGTCTACGACGCTTTACGCTTCTATTCGTGAAATTTTGGATTCTACCATCAACATCTCGACGATGGAAGACCCGGTGGAATTGAATATTGATGGTGTGAACCAAGGTCAGATCAACAATGCCGCAGGCTTTACTTTTGCGGCGGGCATTCGTGCCTTGCTCCGTCAGGACCCGGACGTGATCATGATCGGTGAAATGCGTGACCAAGAAACCTCGACGATGGCTATCGAAGCTGCTTTGACGGGTCACTTGGTCTTCAGTACGCTCCATACGAACGACGCTGCCGGTGCATTCCCGCGTTTGCTCGAAATGGGATTGGAACCGTTCCTTGTGTCTACCGCTATCAAGGGCGTATTGGCCCAGCGACTTGTGCGCCGCATTTGCAAGAACTGCAAGGAACCGGTCGAAATCTCGCAGGAACTCCGCGACGAACTCCACCTCTCGCCGGATATGCAGTTCTACCACGGACGCGGTTGCGAAAAGTGCGATGGTTCGGGTTTCAAGGGCCGTTGCGGTATTTACGAATTCCTCGTGCCGAACGAAGCCGTGCGTAACCTCGTGATCAAGCGCGCCTCCGGTGACGAAATCAAGCGCGAGGCCATCAAGTCTTGCGAAATGATTACGCTCCGTATGGACGGCATCAACAAGGCGCTCCAAGGCCTTACGACTTTGGAACAGGCGGTCGGTGCATCTACTGCTGACGAATAAAGAACTTTTAAAAAGTTATTCTTTGAAGTTGACTGCTTTTTTTGCGGTCAACTTTTTTTGATTTTATTGTAAAGGGATTCGACTCCGCTCCAAAAAAACGATACGAGGACGGAGGATAAGTAGGTCAATGCAATGAGGAACAACAGCGAGAGAATGGCGTATCTTGGGGCTGTGACGATGACCGCAATCGCTCCGAAGTAGTAGCAGAAAAAAGTGTGGATAAGCCACATGGATGTGCTTTGTTTTCCCATTATCGCAAGGAGTTTCTTCAAAGGCTTCATGCGGCTCAAAAGGTCCATGCTGGCGATTGTCAACATGGGGACAAAGAATATGTCGAACGTCTCACCGATGGCGACCTGCCTTAAGTAAATGACGATGCCCCAAATCATGATATCGGTAAACGGATTCAACAGTTTGTTTGCTTTTGCATCATCACCAAATTTGCTTAAAAGTCCTTCCTTGGCGGTGACGGCTCCCATCCAGAAACTGGCAATGTAAGGGGCGGTTTGAAAAATAAATGTGAAGAAAAGGGTCTTGAAATCAAGGGCGTTGGGGCCCAGAGAAACATTTACTTTTGTGAAAAAATGGACAAGCAGCAAGGAAACTAAAAATACAATGACGACGTTTGATTTTGCGGAATTTCGGTCGACGATTGTTCTAATCATCGGGTATAGGCACAAGGCAAAAACGTAACTGATGAGGAACCACCATTCGCTATTGTAAGTCGAGGCGATGGCAAAAAAGTTTAAAGCCAGTTCCTTGATCGAAAAATTTGCAAAGCGGGTGTAGATGCTGGAGTCGGCACAGTAGGCGGCCTGCGACGAAAAGAACAGGAATCCAATCGGGATAAAAATGACAAAGACTTTCCAGTAGGCAAAGTAGAGCTTCTTTAATCGCTTGAAAATATCGTATGGTTTGCCGTAGCTGCTTTTGTAGATGCCGTATCCGCCGAGGAAAAAGAACATCGGGACGCAGATTTTTCCGAAAGCCGAGAGAATCTGGAGCGTCGGGATATGGAACCCGTGAAATAGGCTTACGAGCGGACCTCCTGGAATGCGATCCTGGAAAAACCAAAGGTGGTGCATGAGCATGAGGATGATGGCTATGCATTTCATGACCTTGGTGTCATCGCGGCTCAAGTATTTGTCGGTCCTGTCGTTAGGCATTTGGCGTCTTTGTGTTTGTTGTTTTATGTAGTATAGAAATTGTGAATCTTTTTGACCCGGAGGTTCTTAAAAACGGTTCCCATTTACTATATTGCTCATCCGTATATCGAATGGAGTGCCTAATGCCCAATGTTGTGGATAATGCTGTTTTAGATCGAGAACTGAATGCTGAACAGGCGGCTGCCGCAAAGAAAATTAACGGCCCGATGCTGATTCTTGCCGGTGCAGGTTCGGGAAAGACGCGTTGCATTACCTACAAGATAGCTCACTTGGTTTCGCACCACAATGTGGAATCCAACCGCGTTTTGGCGGTGACGTTTACGAACAAGGCTGCTCGCGAAATGAAGGAACGTATCCAGAAACTTCTGGATAGTCGTTTGCCGTTCATGTGGATGGGAACGTTCCACTCCGTGTGCCTTAAACTTTTGAAGCTTTGCTTGGCAAAAGATTTTGTGATTCAGGCGCTTGGTGGCAAGTGGTTCGATGCGAATTTTTCCATTTACGATGATGACGACCAGAAGCGAATCCTCAAGGAAATCTTGAAGGACGACTTGGGCGATGATTACGATGCGGCTGAGCTGAAAAAGGTTCATGGCGCGATTTCTCGTTACAAGAATACGATTTTGTACAAGGGCGATAAGGCGACGTTGCAGACTCCGGATATCGCGATGATGAATGCCGAGTTTGCGGACCAGGAACGCAATGCCCGTTATTATGCGGCTTACCAGAAAAAGCTTTCGGAGTCGAACGCAATGGACTTCGACGACTTGCTTTTCAATACGGTCAAGATGTTGCAGATGGTGCCGGAACTTGTCCGTCATTTGCGCCATCAATTCCAGTACGTTGTTGTTGACGAATACCAGGACACGAACGACGTTCAGTACGAACTTTTGAAGTTGCTTATCAATCCGGAAACGAAGAACGTGACGGTGGTGGGTGACGACGACCAGAGCATTTATGGCTGGCGTGGTGCGAACATCAAAATTATCCGCAACTTCCATCGCGATTTTGCTCCGGTGACGATTGTCAAGCTCGAACGCAACTACCGCTCGACGGCTAACATCGTGAAGGGTGCCGGTTCCGTGATTGCCCACAACGTACGTCCTGCTGAAATGCAGAAGAATGTGTTCTCCAAGGAAGAAGCGGGCGATCTCATTCACGTGCGCTATTTCGAGGATGACCGTTCCGAAGCTTCGAACATTGCCAAGGCGATTGCACAGGCGGGGCCTGATTTTTATGCGAAGACGGCCGTTTTCTACCGCACGAACGCCCAGTCTCGTTTGCTCGAAAAGGCGTTGAACGATTTGCGTATTCCGTCGGTCATCTTCGGTGGAACAAGGTTCTGGGACCGTAAGGAAATCAAGGATATTCTAGCCTACTTGCGCGTACTCGCCAACGAAAAAGACGATGCTGCTTACTTGCGCGTTATCAATACGCCGCCGCGTGCCATCGGCAAGACGACTGTCGAAGGCGTGCTCGCCAAGGTCAAAGCGGGCGAGGGCTCGTTGTGGGAGAATTTGTTGGCCGAGGCGAATGGCGCTAGCCGTGGCGCTCCGAAGCTTAAAGGCTTTACCGACCTTGTGATTCGCTGGAAGAATATGATGAATTCTGGTGAGACTCCGCTCCCGATTCTTGCCGAAAACATTATCAATGATATCGGTTATAAGGAATTCCTGCGCAAGGAAGATGAAACTACCGCTGACGAACGCATTGCAAACTTGGACGAAATGATCAATGCGATTCGCGAATTTGACGAAGACCATCCGGGGGCTACGCTCGATGCGTTCTTGCAGGACATTTCGCTTTTGACGGATGGCGACAAGAAGGTCGATACGTCGAAGGGCCTTGTGACGCTCATGACAATCCACATGGCAAAGGGCCTTGAATTCAATACGGTCCACCTTGCCGGTTGCGATGACGAAATCTTCCCGTTGGTGCGCGGAACATCGATGCTTTCGATGGCCGAAATCAACGAGCAGATGGAAGAAGAACGCCGCTTGTTCTATGTGGGCTGCACCCGTGCCGAAAAGAAACTTTATCTGTACCACGCTGAACGTCGATTCTTCCAGGGGAATATCCGTCCGTTTGCGCCGTCACGATTCCTCAAGGAATTGGACCCGTCCGTTGTGGACTTTACGCCGTGTTTGAATACGCGCCCGTCCGTTCCTAGCTTTGTCGGGAATACGCGTTCCAGTACGTCGTACGGTTCATCGAATTATGGTTCCCGTCCGTCTTATGGCTCTTCGGGTTCTTACGGTAATTCGCGTCCGTCCGGCGGCTCTTACGGTGGCAATTCGTATGGCTCTCGTAGTGGTTCCGGTAGCTATGGCGGTTCTTCGTACGGTTCGTATGGTTCTCGCCCGGCGGCTGTACCTGCGTCCATCAAGAAAAACGATAAGCATATTGTCTATCGCAATCCGATTAAAGTGGCTTCGCCAAAGCCTGCTGTTCCAAGCGGCCCGCGTGTCGTGTATGACGAATTCAATCAAGATGCAAATCAGAATCCGTATCACGTAGGTGCACGCGTACGCCATTCCAAGTATGGGAACGGCGTTGTGGTGAAAGCTTACGGTAGCGGCGATAACGCCCGCGTCGATGTTCGCTTCGACCGCGATAGCGTCAACCGCACCATCATCCTCAAGTACGCTGCGCTTGATGTCATCGGATAATAATATTTAGCTCAATGAATTTAGCCCTTTCGGATTTGTTCCGGGAGGGCTTTTTTTGCAAATATTGCGACTCTTTGCAAACAGTTGATGACAAAATAAATGCTCCGCAAAAAAACTCTTGTTTTTCTAGAACGACTTTGTTAGATTGTAAATAACAGTTCTGATGAACTGATTTTCTTATATCGTTACTTATATCCTTTCCTTTATTCTTTCTTTTATGAACTTGTCTCTAAAAAAGAGAAGGGATAATTCATGGACATTGAAGAAAAACAGCTGAAAAAGCCTCATGACGCTTTTTTCCGTTGGCTGTTCGCAGATACAAATCATCTCAAGTTTTTGCTTGAACTTGCAGGTAAAATAAACGTTGATGTAGCGGATTTTCTCGCTGCAGTAAACTTGGACACGCTTGTGCGCATTCCAGATTCGTATTCCGAAGTGTACGAAACGGGCGATGCGGACTTGGCTTTCCGTGTGAATGTCTCCACGGGCGCTCCTGTTTTTGTGGGGATATTGGTTGAGCATAAGTCCGGTCGAGATGCAGATTTGTTCAATCAGCTTGCGCGTTACATGCGTTCTGTGATGAAACGCTTTGACGAGGGACGCCAATTTGACGGACTCCCGACGATGGCAATGATATTCTATAACGGGCGTGAAAACTGGAACCCGCTGGAGATGCTTGAGAAAGACTATCCCAAGTTTTTTCACGGTATGGTTCTGCCGTTCCGCTGTGCGTTCGTGAACATGTCGGACATACCGGACAGCGACTGCCTCGCCTGCGAAGATGTAACGACAGGCCTAGGAATTGCGGCGATGGCGCACGCTTATGACAAGAACGCATTCCTTGAAGTATTCGAACAGTTCAAGCCAAAACTGCAAAAAATGCCGAGCAACGAGCTCTCTTGTTTGCTCGAAAAAATTAGTGTATATTTGACGGAGTACCTTGGAGAAGGCGTTCTACAGGAGTTGAACATGGCATTCAAAAGCATTGGACAGAAATACGGGTTCGTGAGTGCTGGCGATGTTTACCGACAGAGAATTTCCGATGCCGAAGCCAAGGCTGATGAAGAACGTCAAAAGGCCGAAGCTGAGCATCAAAAAGCTGATGAAGAACGTCAAAAGGCTGAAAACGCTGAAGCAGAATTGGCTCGGAGTCGTGAAGATACCAAAAAAGTTTTGCTCGAAATGGGAATGTCCGATGAACTGATTGCGAAAATGCAAGCTCGGCTTGATGCCCTTCGTCAAAGTAGGCTGTTGGATGAACAACACCTAACGAAGTAGAAAAATTTTGCTATCTTGCTTCTCGAAAAATAATCTGAGGTTTTTATGCTTGAACGTGAAGAAGTTTTGAAGCTCGCGAAGTTGTCTCGCTTGAGCATCGCAGAAGAAGATATTCCGGCTATCAAGGGTCACTTGGACAAAATGCTCGAACATCTCGAAGCATTGAAGGCTTTGGACCTTTCGAACGTGGAACCGATGACCGCTGTCGAAAATGGCGCTACCATCCTCCGCGAAGATGTTCCGGTCCAGGGCTTTACGCTCGATCAGGCTTTTGCGAACGCTCCGGCCGTCGAAAACGACCACTTTGCCATCCCGAAGGTGATGTAGCCGTTGCTGTTCTAGCATGGTCAGTTGCATCGTTCCTGCCCGTATGGGCTCGTCCAGATTCCCGGGGAAACCACTCCTGAAGCTTAACGGCAAGGAGATGATTGTTCGTACCATGGAACGGGCTCTGCTTGCTGGTTGCTTTGACCGGATCGTGTGTGCGACGGACTCCCCTGAAATTGAAGATGTCGTTACGGCGGCAGGCTTTGACTGCGTAATGACAGGCGAATGTGCTACCGGTTCCGACCGCGTGGCAGAGGCGGCTAAAAAGCTCGGTCTCGACTTGGTCGTGAATCTCCAGGGCGACGAACCGCTAGTGGAACCCTCGGTGCTCCGCGATGTTGCACTTGAACTTGAAAAACACCCCGACTGCTGGGTGACGGTCGCATGCCCGCTGGATCCGTCAGAAGCAGAACTCAAGACCGTCGTGAAGGTGCTCGTTTCCGACGGTATTGCTGTCGACTTTACCCGTGTCGTGCCGCCAGCCGAAGCTAGCCGCTGGTTCCAGCACCAGGGCATTTACGCCTACTCCCGCGAAGCCCGTGACGAGTTTGCGTCGCTCCCGCAGAGCAAGGTCGAACTGGAACGCTCGCTGGAACAGATGCGAATCCTTGGGCGCCGCCCGATCCGCATTGTCGAGAGCGCTTACCCGAGCATTTCTGTGGACGTCCCCTCGGACGCGACTCACGTCGAGAAAATTTTATCAGATCGTTTGCTAAATCCTTCTCTAGATGAACCCTATCAGAAGAATCAATGAACGCCTCTGAAAAAAGAATCCTCAAACTCGCTATCATCCTCTTTATAATTGGTCTAGTCGTCCGATACCTCCCGTGGGGGCTACCGTCGATCGAAACGTTCGAAGTCGGCAATGCGGTTCTTGTTGCCCATACGGATCCGCCTGCAATGGCGAGTACGGATACCACCAGCGTTGTAGATAAAATAAAAACCACAACGGAACCCGGCCTGACGACGAACGAACACCATCGAAAACCGAAAAAGAAGGTCACGCTCCCGCTCCATATAAACGCAGCGAGTGCGGAGGACTTGTGTGCGCTAAAAGGGGTCGGTCCCAAGCTAGCCGAAAAAATTATCGAGCGACGGAACTCCGCAGGACCGTTCAAGGGGCCTTCGGACCTTAAAAAAGTGCATGGAATTGGAAAGAAAAAGCTCGAAAACATAGTACAATCGATAATTTTTGATTAGTTTTAGGATATAAAACTTTACATAAGCGTTTTTATGAGTGATACGAAGTTATACCTAGGTATTGAAGTTGGCGACACTTCTATGAAGGTTGCCCTTGTGGATGCATCTGAAAAGAAGGTGCTCAAGGCGGCTGTCCTTCCGACGGAGTGCAATCCTATTTACGATATATTCCTTTTTGAAAGCACTCTACAGCAGTGGGTTGACGATAACCAGATCAAGGATATCGTGGCGACTTCGGTGACGATGCCTGCAACGATGTCGATTATCCGTAAGGTGTATGTTCCGCAAGAAGCTGTCGCGAACAAGTGGCAGTACTTGAACTGGTATTTGGAATTGTTCACCAATGCCGAAGCTAGCGCCTATATCGTAGACTCCAAGACTTTGAGTGGTGATGATACGCTGGGTTATAATGAACTTGTCATGGCCGTCCGCAAGGAATGGGTCGAAGCTCTCCGCAAGGGTTTCCGTTCCCGTATGCTTGCACCGAAGTGTATGGAAGTGGATGTGCTTTCGCTCATGAACGTGATGGATGTTGGCGAAAAGATCAAGGATTCCGTGTGCGTCGTAAAGGCGGACTTTGCCGGTGTGACGCTTGCCTGGATGCGCCGTGATGAACTTTTGGCTCTCCGCTGCGTGTCGACTCTTTCGATGGTCGGCAAGACTGAAGATGTCGCATACCCGATTCTTGCGAACGAGATCGTTGAACAGATGAGGCTCGTGCAGACCGAGAATGCGATCAGTGGCGTAAAGGATGTTCGTCTTTGCGGCGAAATGGCTTCGAACGAACAGTTCGTGAATATTCTCTTGGGCAAGCTGACCGATTACAACGTGACGTTGATGTCGTCGTTGTCGCAGCTCCCGTCCGACGAAAGTGTGAACCCCGTTGATATGATTTGCTGTGTCGGCGCCGTTGGTGCCGCCCTCAATCTGATGGAGGGTGTATGATTCATATGAACCTTATTGCGGTGGCTGATAAGAATTCCACCGTAGGTAATCTGTCGCAGCATCTGCATGTGACGAATGTGGCGGACGTCGAACGTCTGCACAAGACGAAGTACATGGCTGTCATCTTGACCATTTTGCTTGCGATTGTCGGCTTTAGCTGCTACTTGAGCATGAATGGTGTTCCTAGCGCTTTGGATGGTGTATTGCCGGATTCGTACCTCAATTTGATTGGAGCGAAGGGTAGTTCGTCCAAGACGGCCTCTGCCGGTCCGACCGCCGAACAGATCGAAGAACAGAAGAATGCGATTGCCAAGGCTCGTGCGGCGATGACGGCTAAAGACATTGCCCGCGAAGTTGTGCCACAAGCTTTGTTTAATAACAAACGAACAGGATACAATAATTACCTGCCGCTGGAAAAGCTTTCGTACCAGAAAACTTCCTTGGCGCAGTTCATGTCGTTCCTCAATACTGCGGTTCCGGACGATATTGGATTCTCGGAATGCGTATACCAGGCTCCGAACTATTACTTCCTCCGTGGTGTCGCCATCAAGGCTTCTTCTCAGCACACGCTTATGGATCGACTCAAGGCAGTGAGCAAGTCCTTCCAGTCTCCGATTGCCTCGGAAGCGGCTACCGAAGTCGCTGCGTTTGGTCAGTTCTCGGTCCCGCAGGTCCGTCTCGATGCCGTACGCAGTTTTGTTCCGACGGCAGAAATCGCTGCTGAAGTGAAGGCGGTCAAGGCTCTCGCTACTACGAACAAGGTTCAACTGAAGGGCCTTGAAAAACCGATTATCGAAGACTTTGGCGTTTACAAGCGCTATGCATACAATGTCACGACGTCTGCCGACTTTGCAGATTTGCTTGGCTTCTTCAATGCATTCGCTGGTTCCCAGATTCGCATGGGTATCCCGAAAACGGAACTCAAGTATGTGAAGAAGGGCGTGTTCACGTCTATGCGTCTCGAAATGTTCGTCTTGCGTTAATATGCCGATTCGAATTACTGGCGGTTCGTTACGGGGACGCAACATCGAGTCCCCGGATACCATGAAGACGCGTCCGACGGCTTCCCGCACGAGGGAAGCTCTCTTCAACATTTTGCAAGGCGTCGAAGGATTCCGCATGCTTGACCTTTTTGCCGGTAGCGGCATCATGGGGCTCGAGGCGATTAGCCGTGGCGCCGAAAGCGTGACGGCGGTGGAACTCTCCCGTGCGCAGGCGAAGATGATTGAACGTTCGTACAAGTCTGTCGGAGCCGAATCGAAACTCCGCATGCTCGAAACGAACGTGCTTACGCTCCGAAGGGAAGTGGTCTGTGCCGAAGGCGGCTTTGACTTGATCTATGCGGATCCTCCGTTCAAGGACATGAACTATCCGGATTTGCGCCCGTTCATTGAATGGCTGAACCCAGGTGGCGTTGCCGTTTTTGAAGCCCCGAGCCGCAAGTTGCCCGAATGGGCCGATGGTGCCGAAGTTCGCCGTTACGGGGAATCATCGTTGCTGATTTTCAGGTAAGTTTTGCCAGTTTATAGTTCTAAGTTACTAGATTAACTAGTAACTTATTTTGTAAATTGTAGAACATGGTGAGGAATTTGAAGAATCTTGAAAAAAAGGGAATTAAGGCTAGCCCCAAAGGCCGCATTGCGGTATTTGCAGGCTCGTTCGATCCTTTTACGGCCGGTCACCTGGATATTGTGACTCGTGCGGCCGGAATGTTTGATTCCCTGATTGTCCTCGTTGCTCAGAACGCCAGTAAAAAGAACTTGTTTAATGCCTCGTTGCGTAAAGAGATGGTGGAGGCTGCGGTCTCGCATCTTCCGAACGTGACGGTTTCCGTTTTTGGCGGTCTCACGGTCGATTTCATGAAGTCTGTGGGGGCTCGTTATCTCGTTCGCGGGATTCGCGGGGCGGCAGACTTGGAAGCCGAACGTGCGGTAGCCTGGAACAACAAGGTGCTTTACGGTGATGTCGAAACGGTCTTTTTGCTGAGCGCTCCGGAACATCTGGTGGTGAGCAGCAGCCTTGTTCGTGAACTTCTCAAGTGTGGTAACGAAAAGAGCGAAGCCGAACAGAAAGCGCTTCTCTCGAAGTTCATTCCAAAGAGCATGGTCTCTATGCTGTTGAAAGAGTTTAGGAAGGTTTATGAAGCCATTTAAATATTTACCCAAGGGGTTGCAAGTTTTATTGCTTGCGAATGCCGCTGTTTTTGGAATCGTCCTCATTTTGGGATCGTTCCTTGGACTCCATCTGAATTTGCCGGGTGTCGGTTACGGCAGCCTTCGCGAATATATCCTTTACTTTGGCGCGTTTTTCCCGACAAGTCCTCTCGAGGCTTGGCGTTATGTGACCTACATGTTCATCCATGTGGACTTCATGCATTTCTTCTTTAATATGCTGATGCTTTGGATGTTCGGTTCCGAGGTCGCGGAGTGGATGGGGATGCGTCACTTTGTTTCGATGTATTTCTTCTGTGGTATTTTTGCGGCCCTGTTCAGCGTCGGCATGTGCATGCTCGGCTTGACGAACAATCCGATTATCGGTGCTTCGGGCGCCTTGATGGGTGTATTCGTTGCCTATTACAAGTTCTTCCCGGAACGCATGCTCCTCATGTTCTTTGTCATCCCGATGAAAATCAAGCACGCCATTTGGGTGATGATTGGCTTGGACATTTTGTTTGCGAATTCGGGAGACATGATTGCTCACTTTGCCCACTTGGGTGGTGTGGTCGCTGGTTTCCTTTACATGGCGGTTTACCAGAACGGTCCGAAGGTGCTTTACCATTCGCCGCTTTCTGCCATTTTCCGCTTGTTTTCGAGAAATCCTGAAAAGTACACAGGAAGCCGCTCTAGCTCTTACGAACGCCGTTCTTATGGAAGTCGTTCCGAAGATCCGGAGGTTCTCGAAGGTGAAGTCTTTTACGTAGACGAACAGAAGCGCATGGACGAAATCCTCAAGAAGGTGGAACGCGATGGCATCCAGTCCTTGTCGGCTTCGGAACGTGAATTTTTATTAAAAACGGGCGATCGCTTGCGTCGTCGCCGCGGAGGTATGTAATGAAGAAAGTTCTTGGTATGGGCGCAGCCCTGGTAGATATTTTGGCTAACGTGAGCGACGAGTGGATTTCTGCTCAGGGAGTTCAGAAAGGCGGCATGAATATGGTGGATTGGCCGCAGATGGAAAAGTTTTTGAACGCTCTCGAAAATCCGATCCGTGTTCCGGGTGGCTCTACCTGTAATACCATGGTTGGACTTTCTCGTCTTCAAGGCAAGGCTGCCTTTATCAGCAAGGTGGGCGATGACGAACTGGGCAAGCTCTTCCAGAACCATTTGAAGAATAACGGTGTGGAATCCAAGGTCGGCTTTAGCAACGTGGCAACGGGCTGCGTGTTCTCTGCCGTGACTCCGGATGCCCAGCGCTCGATGTGGACGTACCTCGGCGCTTCGGACTTTTTGGATTCCGAAGACTTTGAACCGGCTCTTTATGACGGAGTCGGACTTCTCTATGCCGAAGGCTACCGCGCCTTTAATGGCGAATGCTTCAAGAAGGCTTTTACGCTTGCCCGCAGCCTCGGTGTCGAAACGGCTCTCGACTTTAGCTCCTTTGGCGTCGTTGAGGCTTGCCGCAAGTTGTTCGACGAACTTTTCGAAAACAAGATGATCGACATCATCATTGCAAACGAAGACGAAGCTTTCGCTTATGCTGGCGTCAAGGAAGAGGCCGCTCTCGAAGTCTTGGCCAAGAAGGCTAAGGTCGCTGTCGTGAAAATCGGCAAGCGCGGTGCCTTGATTGCAAAGGATGGCGTGGTGACCCGCGTGTCTGCTGGTGCTGCCAAGGCTATCGATACGACGGGTGCTGGTGACCTCTGGGCTGCCGGATTCCTCTATGGCTACATGAACGGCTGGGATATGGAACGCTCGGGCAACCTCGGTAGCATCGTCTCGAACGAAGTCGTGCAGGTCATGGGCGCCCAGATTCCTGAAGAAGGCTGGAAGCGTATTTACGCACAGATGTAATTAAGGAATGGTATCATGGTTTCTGTTGTTCGTTCTCTTGTGAAATCTTTTGCGGTTCTCGCTCTTGCCGTTGCCCCTGTTCTCGCTCAGGATGGGGCTGCGAACGCTGAAGATGCGAATGCGGAACTTGTGGCTGAAATTGCCGTTCGCGATAGCGTGATGGCGGTTCGCGACAGTGCTTGCACCGTCGAAAAGCAATCGCTGCGTTCCGAACTCGAAGTTGAAAAAGCCAAGTGCGAAAACTGGGAACAGAGCTACAATACGCTCAAGAAGAATAACGAAACCTGTGCCAAGGCTTTAAGTGTTGCTGTCGAAGCAAGCCAGGAACAAGCCGAGAAAGATAAGAATGCCAAGGAAGAAAAAGAAGCTTCTGATCGTGCCATGACGTCGGTATCGATGCTCGGAAGTTTTGGCATTGGCATGCTGATCATGTGGCTGATCATGAAATAACTTAACCGGAGTCTGTTGCGGCTAAGCCGCGATGAGGGATGATATGAAGAAAATCGCTTTAGTCTGTAGTTTGCTCCTTGGTGCGGGCGTTGCGTTTGCGAAAAAATCGGATGCTCCGGCAGGTCCGTTCCAAAAAGGTTCTGTGCTAAAGCAGATTGCTTCGGTCCCCATGACGACGGCCGAAATTTCGGCATTCATGCCCGAAAAGAAAGTCCTGTTCGTGGTCGGTGGCGAAAACGTGATGGAAGTCGTTAGCCTTGCGGATCCTTCGAAGCCGAAAAAGGTGAGTGAAGTGAAGTTGCCGGGCGGCGCCTCCAGCGTGACGGTCTTTGGCGACCTCGTGGCGGTGAGCCTCTTGAACAATCCCGAGTGGAAAAAAGGCCATGTGCAGGTGATGCGCTACAACAAGGGCGTCGAGGTCCTTGGCGTGCATGAACTGTGCTACATGCCCGACATGATTACGTTTACTCCGGACGGAAAGAACTTGCTCGTCGCTTGCGAAGGCTCTCCAGACGAAACATTTACCGAAGATCCCGTAGGCGGTATCGGCGTTTTGTCGATTAGTGCCGCCAAGGTCGATGCAAAGTCTTGGGCTAAGCCACAAAAGACTGTTGTGGGTTTTGAGGGGTTGGACTCGCTTAAGCTGATGGCTGCCGGTGTCCGCAAAACAGGCGTGAAAAGTTTTGTGCAGTCGCTTGAACCGGAATATATTACGGTTTCCGGAGATTCCAAGACGGCGTGGGTGAGCTTGCAAGAGAATAATGCCCTCGTCAAATTCGATGTCGAAGCAAAGAAGATTTTGGACGTGTTCCCGCTTGGTTACGTGGACCATTCCAAGCCGGGTTTTGGCCTGGATGTCAAGAAGGACAAAAAGATTGATATCAAGAATTATCCGTTGCGTGGCTTGCGTCAACCGGATGGTATTTCTTCGTTCTCGGTCAATGGAAAGACGTACGTCTTGACGGCGAACGAAGGCGCTCCGGTCAATGATTACAAGGCTTGGACGGACGAAACGACTGCGATGATGCTGATGCAGCAGGGAAAACTTGATCCGAGCGTGTTGACCGCAGACGTTTTGGATGATCTCAAGAATTTGACCGTGAGCAGTTTGGAAAATTGCAATGCCGCTCCGGATAAGACGGCGAATGGCAAGTGCCCTTACATGTACACGTTTGGATCGCGTTCGATTAGCATTTTTGACGGTGCCACGGGGCACTTGATGTGGGATTCTGGCGATGTGTTTGAACAGACTGTTGCTCGACTGGCTCCGGATTACTTTAACTGGAATTCCAAGAAGGGCAAGGTCAAGATGGATGCCCGCAGTGAAGACAAGGGTTGCGAACCGGAAAACGTGACGTCGGGTGTCGTGGGCGACAAACGCTATGTCTTTGCCGGTCTTGAACGCACAAGCGCTGTTGCCGTATTCGATGTGACTGGCGTCGAAAGCGGCCATGAGCCGAAGATTGTCGATTTTTACTTGGACCCGAAGGATCGCGGTCCTGAAGGCGTCCTGTTTATTCCTGCCGAAAAGAGCCCGAATGGCGAACCGCTTTTAGTTGTCGGTTACGAATACAGTAAGACTCTCGCTGTTTATACAGTAAGATAGGGCGATGCCCGCTTACATAACCTGTTCCGGCCACGGATGTTTTGGATAGCGTCCGCGGAGTTCTTTGCGGACTTCGGCGTACGTGTTCTGCCAAAAGCTCGTGAGGTCCCACGTTTTTTGGATCGTGCGGAAGTTCGGCGCTAAAATGTCGTAACGAACTTTAAGGTGGCCGTCGGCAATTTTATGTTCACCACGGAGCTGCATAAAGTCTTCGATACGTGCCGAAATCTCGACAAGGACTCCGTCTGCGCTCTGCACGATTTTGCCGCAGCTCTGTTCGTCGGCGGTAGCGACCGGCAAGTAGCTGTAGCGTGCGCGTTTGCCGTTGGGCAATACGTAATGGTCGGGGAACGTCTTTTGCAACCAAGCTAACATCGATTTTCCAAAATAATCTTCGACAATGTTTCTGTAACGATCGTCGTTGATGTCGCGCAGCAAAAAGATGCCGTCGGTCAGTTCGTTGAAGATCAGTTCCATGTCTTCGTCATTGAATTCTGGAAGCCCGAAGTCGGGGTAGAGCTTTGCGGCAAGGCGCATCTTGATGAGGAGCGTCTGCATGTCCTCGGTCATGTAGCGGCCGGTCCAGTTTTCTTTTTCGAGCTTGTCGCGCCAGGCTTCTACGGTAAGTTCCTTAAGTTTTTCGAGAACCTTGGGCGATGCTTCTTGCGGAAGGATTTCTTTGCGGCTGATTTCGCGGACTTCGCCTGTGGGCGATTTGTCTTCGTGAATCTCGATGCCGATAAAGCGTTCTTGGCCGCTGCGCCATAGCAGCTCGTAACGTACGATAGCGTTGTCGCCGCCGAGCAGTTCTCGCGGGATGGGGGCGTAAAGGCTCACGCGGAGTTCCGATTTGCTTCCGCCTCCGGTACGTAACATCGTGAGGGCGAGTAAGGCGTATGGCTGTTCAGCGACTTGCAAACGGATGGTGTTACCGTTGCTTAACTTGTATGCGCTTCCGCTTGGCGTGGCGATCCTATCTGGGAAAGCTTTTAATAGACTATGAGCGGTGAGCAATGAGTTTTGAGTGTGTGGCTCATTGCTGACTGCTGATAGCTGATTCCTGTAATCTCTCAACTGCTTCAGCGTAAACGAAACTTCGCGCGGAACGTTCACGGTTTTAGAAAGTGTGTCCTTGGCGAGAGTGAACAGGTCCAGCGAAACTTTAGATTTTTGTACAAATTCTGTACCCGAGTGGATCCAAGCCATTGCGGCAAGCAATTCATCGGGGAGGTTTGCCGCACTGTTGGCTTTTGCGAGAATGAGCGCCAGCGGAATGTTCGAAATTGGAGTCTGGATGGCTCGCCTGCCGAGTTCCGTGATGTTTCCGTTCTGAAGCATGCCGAAGTTTTCGAGCATTGCTGTGGCGACCTTTTCGCGAGATTCCGGAATCGCGGTCGGCAATTTGATGGATTCTATCGCGCCACTTTGGAGCATGGCTTTTTGCAGAATCAGTTCCGAAGGCTCAATCTGGTTGACTTCCGGGACGATGCCTTGCGGCATGTGCTTTTCGGTGTCTTCCGTCCACAGGCGGATGGCGCAACCGTTCTGCGTACGGCCGCTACGGCCACTGCGTTGGATGGCGTTTTGCAGCGAGATGGGGAGGGTGCGTAATACGTTGACCTTTTCGCTGTCGTCGTATTCGCTCACGCGTTCGATGCCGCTATCGACAACGCCTGTGATGTTCGGTACGGTAATGGACGTTTCTGCGATGTTGGTCGTAAAGATGACGCGCGGATGTTCCGTTTCCTCGAAAATGCGGTCTTGCGTCTCGCGGTCTTGACCGCCGTAGAGTTCAAGGAACTCTGCGACATTGTCGCCAAGCGCCTCGCTTGCGGCGGTATGGCAACGGGCAATTTCTGCCTTACCCGGCAAGAATACGAGCGTAGTTTGCCAAATGTTATTGCGGTAAAGCGTTCGCAATGCACGCACGACTTCGTTTTCGAGTCCTTGGCCTGCGGCGATGTTTATCCCTGCGGCTGGCTTCTGGTGCAAAATTTGTACGGGATAAAGCGGATGCCCGAGTTGCAGGCATTTGACGTCGAGCGCTTTTTCAAGTTCGTCGCGGTTCAGAGCTGCCGACATCACCGCGATTCGCGGCATTTTCTCTTGTCTCTCTACTCTAAGAAATGCGAACAGCAAGTCCATATCCGCACGGCGTTCATGGTATTCGTCGAACACCACCCATTCGGCGTTCAGCTTGCCATGCAAGAGTTCCTGCAAAAAGTTTCCGTACGTCTGGAATAGAATGCGAGTCTCGTCAGACTTGCAACTGTCTTGCCTGAACTGGTAACCGACCGTCTTTCCGCACTGCTCGTTATGGAGTTTGGCGGAATACTGCGCGAGAGCAAGTGCCGCGATACGTCTTGGCTGTAAAACGACGATGCGCCCTTTAAAGTGCCTGCTCAAGAACCACGGGATGTACAAGGATTTACCGCTACCGGTCGGAGCTTCGATCAACAAGTTCCTTGACGTCTTCACGGCGTCGATGAGCTTTTGTTCTTCTTCGGCGATAGCTAAATCTTTGTATGTACGCATGCGGTCTGTTCTCTTAGGTTCTCTTTAAAAAAGGCGACCCCGGCACAGTGACCGGGGTGACAATGTAACAAGACTCTCTCGTCTCTAGTCTATGAGCGAAGCGTTCTTTCGTCTAATTATGCCTTCGGGTATCTCAGCTTTTCGCCAGTAGCTTCATCCATGTAAGGCGGCTTGCCTTCACGGAATTTCTGATTGATGACCAAGTTCTGGAGTCTTCTACGGATGCCAGCTTCGGTCTTGCAGAAGAAGAAGACAACTTTGTTCGTTCCCGGAACCTGGAAAACGGCAAGCTTGAACTTCTGCGAAACGGCACGACGGAAAAACTTGATGTCTTCTTTCTTGGGAATCACCTGATCGCTACCCGGCTTGATTTCGCAAATCATGTCGGCATCGGCAAGCAAAGCCTTGGACTTCTGCTGGAGTGCGAGGAAGTTTGGCTCGGTGCTCTTGCGGATGTTTTCCATGTTGAACGGGCTTCTTGCTTTTAAACCCTTCAGGGCGCCACGGATGGCAAAAAACAAAATAACGACCACGACCAGAATAATCAGGTACGGCCAATAGTTTGCAAAAAAGTCTAACATAATCACCTCTATTTGGTTTTCAAAATATAGCAATATTTAATGTTTTCGTCGAATTTGAAAAAACGGAAGATGAAACCTTTAGTATCTTTAAAGTGTGAAAAAACTTACACCAATATTACTGCTCTCTGGAATCGTTTCTATTGCGATTGCATCCCCGTCTTTTTCATATACCGCTGAGTCTTCTGAATGCGCCGAAGGCACTCCTATCGCTTCGATCGAAGTCAAAGGGCTCGAACATACGCAGCCGCATGTTGTTATGCGAGAACTGCTCCACAAGGTGGGGGAGCGCTATTCTCAGGAAACATTTGAAAACGAAAAACGTCGCCTCCAGGATTTGGATCTCTTTACGGAAATTACCGTTTCTTGCGAACGTAACGATGAATCTATTGATGATATGCTAGGGGCAGGGGGTGAGCCGGCTCCAACACCGAGCTATGCGGAGTATGAAGTCGCTTCGCCCAACGAAGACTCGCTTTCGTCTTTCGTGGCGCAGTTGACGTCCAATACCGATGCGCTCTCGTCGCTTTTCTCGCAGCTTTCCTCGAATACGGATTCGCTTTCGTCGTTGGTTAAACGTCTTGCGGCAAATACGGACTCCCTTTCGACGGTCATTTCTTTGCTCTCGTCCAACACGGATTCGCTTTCGACTCTGATTTCCCGTCTTTCTTCGAATATCGGTGCGCTTTCTTCGTATGTCCCGCCACAGAAGGCCGAGTCCAATAACGGATCTCAAGGATCTGCAGGTACGGGATACCTCTCGTCAGCGCATTCCTTGAATGCCGTCAAGCTCGTTTATCACGTGAATGAAATCTTCCGTTGGATTCCGTCGCCCGCAGGTAAAAAGACGGATCGCGATGGATTTATGCTTGGGCTTGCTCTTGCAAATCTGAACATCCTTGGCGAAGACATCCGTGCCGAAGTGCAGTACCGCACGTCTATCGATCCGTTCTTCGACAATAACGAGTATGCTTTTTACGCTAGTTCCCCGTATCTGTTCGGGCTCCCGGTGGGTTGGAATTTTGAATTCTTGCGCACGGACAGCTGGGACGATATCCGCAGATTCCAGGATGCCAGTTGGCTTGTGAGTTTGGATGTAAGCTGGAGGCTGCTGCCGCACTTTGCCGTTCTTGGAAAGACGGCCTATCGTTACCTTGAAGGCGGTCCGGGCCACTTGCCGGAATTTGGCATTGGCTTTGCCGTGGATTACCGCGATAGCGAAATCGACACTCGTAAGGGAATTTACTTTGAAAGCGCCGTGTCGCACATGGGCTTCCGCGAAAAGAACGATGAAAGTTATACGGAATTCTTGGAGGATGCCCGAGCATATTATTCG